>QWCH01000213.1_pt1 | contig 140088 bp, 130 predicted proteins | sample 1972671 | NCBI WGS metagenome assembly QWCH01 (sample SAMN09866713, study PRJNA288562) | Human gut metagenome isolate term3_stool, whole genome shotgun sequencing... | isolation source: gut | host: Homo sapiens | place: USA: California
AAAATACTGTGGAATAACAAAATACTGTGGAATAACAAAATACTGTGGAATAACAAAATACAAATTTGATAAAACGTTTCAACTAAAAAAATAAACAAATTTAAAAAAACTAAAAAGAAAGGAATGAATACTATGTCTAGGATATTTATAACAGGCGATGTTCACAATACAATAGATGTCGGAAAATTCAATAATCGTAACTTCCCTATTCAAAAGGAACTCACAAAAAATGATTATGTGATTATCCTAGGCGATTTTGGTTTTCCATGGCATAATCCAGAAAATAAAGAAGATAAATACTGGCTTGATTGGTTCGACAATAAAAAATTCACAACACTTTTTATAGACGGAAACCATGGTGCGACACGTTGTTAATTGAAAAGATTAACCATTTCTTTGTTTTAAGAAAGAGAACTAATTTCTTGAATAGTCAAATGACGAAGTAACGCTCTGAAGGACTATTGCTAATACTACGACATGCAGTAAGAAAGATTATATATTACTGTATGAAGCTCGTTGAAGTCGGCTGAAGAAACCTAAGTGAGAAAATATATTAGTATAAGTTGGTACAAAAGCAACTAGAGTTCACCTGCTTGAAAATATAAAAGTAACATACGGTTTACGATAGGTCGGGCATCCAAAAGATGAATATGGATAGTATGTACAAGTATTGCTTGACTGACGAATCCTTGAATTAAAGAGTCTAAATGCCGAAAATATTGAAAAATATTTAATACATTTGTATTGTCTACATGAGGTTTAGTAAGAATCGTGGTTATGAAAAACCTTGTTAGTTTATAGGACTAAGATATGTAGAAGGTTCATAGAGGAATCCTAAGTTCATTTATAATGGATAAAGAAATTGGAACGTGGAAAGTTGGAAACTGAAATGCTAATCATATAATTCATGAGATATTCAGTTAATGAGAAAAAGTTTTGACTATAACTCATTTTAATTCCAATGAGAGCGAAGGCACAGTACCTAGGAAGCTATAGAAACATAGTCGAGGGATAGCCTTTAGTCAATTACAATTAAATAATTATTTTGGGTTAATTTATAAGTTGGTTCGAGTAAGACTAAGAGAAACTATCCTTTTAAAGGAGGTTGACAACTTGACTTTAGAAACAAGACTTAGAGCAGAACAAGCTTATTATGACATGACAAATATTACGGATAAACTATACGCTCAAAGCAAAAACGGTAATAATTTTTATAAACTATATGAATTAATAATCAGTGAAAATAACATTTTATTAGCATATAGAAACATAAAGAAAAATACAGGTAGTAATACAAAAGGGACAGATGGAAAAACAGTTGATGATTACGCACATATGTCTATGGATGACTTACTAAAAATAGTTAGAAATAGATTAGCAAATTTTCAACCTATGTCGGTGAAAAGAGTTTTCATTCCAAAGACAAATGGAAAGGAACGACCATTAGGTATACCAACATTTGAAGATAGGTTAATACAACAATGTATTAAGCAAATATTGGAACCTATATGTGAAGCCAAATTCCATCCTCACAGTTATGGATTCAGACCACTTAGAAGTACAAAGTATGCAGTAAGTAGAATGATGACATTAGCACAAGTTAAACAGTATTATTATTGTGTAGACATTGATATTAAAGGATTTTTTGATAATATTGATCACAGCAAACTTCTTAAACAAATATGGTCGTTAGGTATTAGAGATAAAAAAGTCATTGCGATAATATCAAAAATGTTAAAAGCTGAAATAGCTGGAGAAGGTATCCCTAATAAAGGGACTCCACAAGGTGGTATTTTATCACCTTTACTAAGTAATATAGTTCTCAATGAATTAGACTGGTGGATTAGTTCACAATACGAGACCATTAAATTTAGTGGAAATTGTAAACCTACAAGCGTTAAATCATTAAAAAGCAAAACTAATCTTAAGAAAATTTTTATAGTTAGATATGCAGATGACTTTAAAATTATGTGCAAAACACATAATGAAGCAATAAGAGCATTTAACGCTACTAAAGTTTGGCTTAAAGAAAGATTAAATTTAGAAATATCGAAAGATAAATCTAAAATCGTTAATTTAAGAAAACAATATTCAGAATTTCTTGGATTCAAAATTAAACTAATTAAGCGTAGAAACAAATATGTTATTTGTAGTCATATGTCGGATAAAAGCAAACAAAGAGCAAAAGAAATGCTAAAAAGAAGCATTAACAGAATTGATAAGAATGGTGAAAATGCAGTTAAAAAGATAAATCAAATTAATAGTCAAATCATGGGGCTACATCAATATTATAGTACTGCAACTATGATAAACCATGATTTTGGAGACATTGCATATGAACTTAGTTATCTTATCGAACACAAACTTAATCCAATTGCCAAACGAGGTAAGTTTAAACAATCTTGTTCTAAATATATAACAGATACCTACCTAAAGAAAAATAATTATCAAACCTATAAAATAGGAAAGGTAGTTTTAATTCCAATGGTATATATTTCGCATAAAAAACCTATGAATTTTTCACAAGAAATGAATGTATATTCAGAGGAAGGGCGAAATAAGAGTGGATATAGGAAACTCATTTTAGAAGGTATATTGAAAAAACGTTGGAAAAGTAGAAGCAGATATGATGATGTTGAATTGTTGGATAATTCTACAAGTAAAATCTCATCACAACAATTAGTCTGTGCAATTTCAAAACTTTTTATTGTAGATGGAGAAATTCATCATATAATACCTAAAGAAATGGGTGGAAATGACAATTATGATAATTTGTTATATGTAGACAAAAATGTACACAAACTTATTCATCTAAAAAATAATGATAAAATTCAAATTTATCTCAAACATTTTGAGAAAATAGTTTCTAACTATGCTGATTTTGTTAAACGACTAAACAAATACAGAGTATTAGCAGGCAATAGAGAAATTAATCTAAGTAATAACTAAAGTTAATAACTACTATAATTATAAATTGTAATTGATAGAAAGCCGTATGAGGTGAAAGTCTCATGTACGGTTTGGAGTGGGGGAAAATCTGGAGATAACATCAAAGGGTTACCTATCACTATAAAATTTCAACGCATTGGAAAATTACCCTATAGTTAATTTCAAAGGTGCTAAATGTCATAAACTAAGAAATAACATATATCACATTACAAGAGGTGAAATTATCAATATTAATAACATAAATTTCCTATGTATGGGTGGTGCTGTATCTGTAGATAGAGCATATAGAAAAGAAAATATTTCGTGGTGGAAAGAAGAAGAACCAACTTATCATGAATGGGAAAAAGCTTTTAAAAAACTTGATAAAACTGACATAATATTGACTCATAACGCACCATTTGATGTATTGAAACAAATAAAAAATATAAAAAAGAACAACGTCAATAGTATGCTTAATAGGATGTTAGAATTTAACACAAATGCCACAAAATGGTATTTTGGTCATCATCACATAAACAATAAAATCACATATAATAATATCGAATTTACTGTATTGTATAACGATATAATCGAATTGTAAGAAATAAAGAAAGGAAAAAATAATGTCAAACTTATATGAACTAGTCCAAGAAGAAATCAAAAACAGTAATATTCCAGAAAATTATATTGAATATAATGACAAAATCAATTTAAAATATTATAATTTCAAACATTTTTCAAAAGATGAACTAGAAGAAAAAGTCTCCGATAGTCTACTTGAAACAAATACTGATATGTATATTATAGACGATTACATTCAATATCTTCTAACTTTAGACAAATTTAAAGAATACGAGCCTAAAGATTTTTATGATTCTTATGATATTATGTATCTAATAAGAGACAATATAGATTTTAAAGTCGAAGATTTAATCGAAAATACCGAATTAAAAGCCTATTTCTCCCCTAATCAGCAAGACAATCTCAATAGCGAAGGAAACCAATTATTCATGAATATTAACAACATTTTCGAAGATGAAAAATCAGGATATCCTATATCCCCTATCTTAAAAGAACTTTTTGAATCACAAGGATACATTCCAGAAAATTTAAAAAATGAACAACTTGTTGAAAAAAGTGAATTTTTGTCAAGCTTTTTAAACGAAATCTCGAATTTAACATCTGAAAGATGCGTTCTAACAATACTTTTAAAAATGTCTTTAAATGATTTCTTTACAATATACAATACTGACAAACAACTTGAAATAAACAAAGACACATATATTGGTCTTTTTGACCCATGTTGCGGTAGTGGTAGTACGTTTGATATTATGCTTGAAAAACCGTTCAGATTTCAAATAAAAGATGAATACTTCGAAGAATATAACTTTAGCGATCAATTAGTAAATTATGGCTATGACCTAGATTCTGTATATGGATTTAGTTCAGAAGTTTGGTCTGACAACTACAAAATTATTTAAGAAAATACTTGCTAAAACTTGCTAATTATGCTATAATATAAATATAGGAAATCATCCTATATTCTTCATATAAAAAACAAAGCAAAAAATTGCTTTGCGAGTGAAATGATGAAGAAATTTCATATTTCCCTCTGTTTTTTAACAGAGGAAAAATCCTAAAAAGTGCTTGCAGAGCGCACTCTAAACACGATATCTAACTACACATAATTTCATTAGATCTTATTGTGCAAGTAAAGATAAGCTACTGTATTAACTTGTCATATCACATGACATAACATATTAAAAAACTAAAGCCGTAAAAAGCTTTAGCATACATACTGGCAGTCAGTCTTGCCTCCATGTTATCAGACTAGTCGCATGAGGTGAGCAACCAGTAAATTGGTGCAAACAGCAAAAAACAATTGTTTACAAATTTAGAGAAGAAATTTTATTAAACATATAAAGTACCAATCCTTTTAAATTTTTAAAATTGAAAATTAAAGACATCATGAAGTTATAAGGCTCAATTATTGATACAAACAGCAAACGTGTTATTTACAATTGGTGAAAATTCTACAGTATCAACATCTTAAACTTTTGTGATGTCTTTATTTTTATCGCTTTAGATTTCAAAATCTAAAGCGAAAATGAAAATACATAATCGGTACAAACAGCAAATTTACAAAATTTACAATTTTTATTTATTGTATCGACCCTTTATAAAAGAACAAAATCAAAGGAGAAAAAAATTATGTTAAAAGAAAACATTAGAAACGAATTAAATCAAACATACACACAAAATTACGATTTAGCGTATAAATCAACTTTAAATTATAACCTTGATTTCTTCGCATTAGCTTCAAGTTTAAGAAACGGAGAATATAAGGATTATCCAAAATTAAAAGAATTACTTGATAGAGCTTATACTGAAGATAAAATTTTAGCTATTAAAAACATATTTTTCTTACGTGATGTAAGAAACGGTAATAAAGAAAGAGATTTAGGAAGATTCGCCTTAACATATGTAGCGAATAATGACCCTAAAGTTTTTAAGAAAATCATACCATATATTGCAGAAATAGGTCGTTGGGACGATTTAGTGCAAATTCTTTGTGCAACTCAACAAAAAAAAGCAAAAAGAGATATTGCAAAAGTTTTATACAAACAATTACAAAAAGATGTTAAATCAAAAACTCCTACCCTACTTGCAAAATGGTTGCCTACAGTTGATGCTGGTAAAAAAGCAAATGCTCAAGCAAAAATTATCGTAAAACAAATGAACATTGATAAATACGTTTATCACAGAATGGTCAAAGATATTCGTAAAAAATTAAACTTACTAGAAACAAAAATAGTAGAAGAAAATTTTGAAAAAATAGATTATTCTAAAGTAGCAAGTCAAGCAATGCTTAAAAATAAATCACTATTTTTAAACAAAGACTCAGACCACTTTAAAGAATACTTAAAAGATTTAAAAAACAACAAAATAACGGCTAAAACTCAAACAATCACCCCACCTCAACTTGTAAAACAAGCACTAAGAAAGCCTGTAATACAAAACTTTAGATTAAACGAATCTTTAACAAAAGAAGAAAAAGATTTTATAAATCTAAATTGGCGTGATTTAAAAAGAGATTACACAGATAAAAACATTATAGTTGTACGTGACGGTTCAGCTTCAATGTGGGGAAATCCAATCATTGCAGCATCAGCACTTGCAATATATTCATCAGAATGTTTAAAAGGTCAATTTAAAGATTCGTTTATAACATTCTCAAGTCGCCCTGAATTAGTAGAATTTCCTAAAAACGCAAAAACCTTAACTGACAAAATACAATTCTTACAATCATTTGATGATTGGTCGACAACAGATATTGAAAAAGTTTATAACACAATATTAAAAGCATCAATTGATATTCCTAAAGGAGAACAAATAGATACAATAGTCATTGTATCAGATATGCAATTTAATTATGTTGAATCATCTGAAAAAGAATCAACTTATGAAAATGCAAAAAGAAAATTTGAACAAAATAACGTCAAATTTCCTCACATAGTCTTTTGGAATGTTGATTGTAAAACAATAAGCACACCTGCATCAAATAATGATAATGTATCTTTAGTTTCAGGGTTTTCAACTGAACTTTTTGAAGAAATCATCAAAAACGATGTAAAATCTCCAGAAGAAAGAATGTTAAACGTATTAAGTCGCTACGACTATCTCAATAAAATATTAAAGAAATTGGCGACACAATAGTGTCGCTTTTTTATTTAAAAGAAAGGAGAAATGATAAATTTCATGGAATTTACAACAAGATTAGCAATTTTAGGTATTTATGCGGGAATGATTATAATAAACGTTGCTTTTATAGCTTACGAAATAAATGAAGTAGCTCAAGAACATAAAGAAGGTCACATATTGATATGTGGAAATATTATGTTACTACTGCACACAATGATTAGAATGATAAAGCTTTAAAAAGTGATAACAAAGTCTTTACAACAAAATTTAAATAAAAAAGGAAAAAAACATGGAAAAAGTAATAATAATTTCAATTTTGCTATTATACGTAATCGCAATTATATTTGAGATATATTTTATATTATACGGAAAAAAAGAAGTAAAAAATAAAGAAAAAAGCGGTTATATATTGATAATAGGAAATACAATGCTATTATTAATAACAACAATAACAGGTACAATCGAATATCGTATTATACTTCCAAAACTATTATAAGGAAATTAAACGCAAAAATAAGGAGAAAAAAATATGTTCAGATCGGCATTAACAATAACTAAAAACTTAGCAATTATTGGCTGTATTTTAAACTTAATTTTAAGTACACATTTTGCAATCAAAAAAGAAAAAGAAGGAACTCAAAAATTTATAACAATATCGGCTGCTTTTGCAGTAATTAGTGCAATATCTAAAATAGCTTTGGAGGTATAAATAAAAAAAATTGAAACATACTTATAAAAACTTAAAAGGGGAATTAAAATGAATCAATTAGAAGCAATTATACAAAGTCAACCCATAGAAAACAAACAAGAAAAACAACAATTAGAACAAATAAAAGATAAAATAAATCAAAACTTAATTAAAATAAAAGATACAATAACAAAACAAAAATTCACAGACGAAAATATAGATGTAAACTACAAAAAACTCATATTTTCAGCAAAAAGAAATATATTTTACAACACATTAAGCGTATTCGAAGTAAAAATACAAGTATATAAATCAAGAATAAGTAAAACTGTTTTAATGACACTAAACGACAAAAACGAAGAAATTTATGAAGAAATAACAGTAAATGCTACTGAAAATACAATAGAATTTTCAGCGCTGAATAAAACAAAAACAATAAAAGAATTAAAACATATAAATATGATGTTAGAAAAAATGCTAGAAGAACAATAAAAGCGAGGTAATTTATGAAATTTATTATTTGCAAAACAAGCGAGTCTTATAACCCAGAAATAATGCCCGTTGAAGGTTGTAAAAAAGAATATGATGAAAATGGTGATTGGTATTATACAAAAGAAATAAACTCAATTGAAGAATTATTAGAACTTTCAGATATAGCAGGTGAAGTTGTAGTAACAAGAAGCGCCTTTATATACGGTAAACCAAAAATTGAAATATATGATACCTACAGAGAATAATAAGTGACCCCACAATTTTTTGTTGTGGGATATTTTTTTTCAAATAATAACTGACTACTCCCCACGACTAAAGTCAGGAGGGGGTTCTCTTTTGGCATAGCCGAAGATTGCTTCATTAAATAAATGATCTAGTCTTCTTTAACAGAGAACTCAACAAATCTATATCGTACGATATGCACTTCACTAGCCCAGCCTTAAAAAGACCTGCTATGTGCTTTCGATTTTGTCTAATTTAAGTCGATGCAGTCAATCCGACTGATCTTTTTTATGCGATTAACCAACGCATTTCTTTTGTTTCTTTTAGTCTATTGATTTCTATATTGTGCAAGCAAACAAACTTGTCATATTTTTTATCACACAAATCAGTATCTACTGATTTTAAATCATCACATACATTTTGGATTAAAAATGCTGAATATAAATCTCTTTGTATTTTAACATCATCTATTACATTCCATCTTTGAGATAGTTTTTTCTTAATACAGTTTTTTGTTTTATGATTAAATTGACTTGCTTTAACTTCGAATGTGTCTATTTTCTTTAAATAACAATTTACATAATGTAGTTTTCTATCTATGATAGTTAACAGTTGGGAAGGAGAGTTATTGCTAAGAGATTTTCCGAATCTCTTTTTCTTATTAATCTTTCCGTTCTTCTTGTTTATGGTTGTTTCTTTTGCTCTTTTTTGAAGTGCATTAAATCTCATTGTCTCAACTTTAATGTCTACACCTAATTCTATTATCTTGTTTGCCAATATTTCTTGATATTCTTTTCTTTTAGTCGCTAATTTACGGTACAAGTCTTTTCTTTTTTGCCTTAATTTAATATATCTATTAGAATATATCCACTTTCTTTTCCCTTTTTTAGTCGTTCCATCTATGTTGTAGTTATCTGGATTATTAGCTCTTTTAGAACGTTCTAGTTTTCTATCTAATCTCTTTAATTTCTTGTATTCATTTTCTGTATTAGATAATTTTTCTAACTTAACACAACTATCAGATACAATAGCAACAGATGATGTTCCTATATCAAGACCTACAGATTCTTTTCCAAAATGTCGTTTCTTAGGTGAAACACCCTCTTTTATTAGTTGAACAAAATATCTAGTTTTTCTTCTTATATTTCTTTTAAGTATTCTAATGTATTTAGTTCTATCATTTCTTGATTGAAGATTATATATATCGTTTCTCTTTTCTATTATTTTCAATCTTAAATCATTCCATATTACGATATCATCTTTTATTCTAAGACCTGTATTATTGCATTTATTTTCAACAGACATATCGCCAAATCTATTTTTAAAATTAACTTTATCAGCAATATGATAGTGTAGTTTTTCCACAGTATTAAAAGACCTAGTAGCAAGTTTTTGTGCTTCTAAAGAGCCTATATGTTTAGAATAAAACTTTCTTATTTCCCTAACATATTTGTGCATATCATATTCAGAATATTTTAAAGACAGCTCTATTTCTTTAAGTCTTCTGTTTCTTTCCTTGCTAGATTTTTCTTTTAAAAGACTACTGTATTCTTCATTTTTCTTTAATCTATCAAGTCTTTTCAAACACTCATTAATACAAGCATTGTATATAGACTTAGCACTATTAAATTTCTTTTCTAAACTTTTTCTATCTCTAGTAGTTGTCAATAGTTCATATTCAACTACATACGATGATGTCTTAGCTTTCATTTATACACCTTTCTGTTGTTCTATATATTTTTCTACTACCTTTTCGTTTATGTGTCCTACGGAGCAAGCGAAATAGCTTCTAGTCCATAAACTCGGTAGTTTGCTTTTTAACTCTGGGAATTCATTTCTTAGTATGTTGGAAGTTTTTCCTTTTAGTGCTTTTATTACTTTATGAAGACTCTTTCTAGGGTCAAACTCTATAAATAAATGAACATGATCTGGCATTATTTCCATAGCCTTAATATCTATTTCTTCATCCTTAGCGATTTCTAAAAACGTCTCTTTTAATCTATCATCAATCCCATTTATTAATACCTTTCTTCTGTATTTAGGACAGAAGATTACATGGAATTGATTTTTGTATACTATGCCTTTTTTTCTAGTGTAGTTAATCATTGATATCACCTATGTTTATTATATCATATATAGATAGATTACACAACAACAATCTATCTTATAAATTGTTTTTTAAAGCTTATTTTCCCATTCATCCCCACGATTAAAGAAAGTCGGAGGGGGGGGCTTTCTGGGGCTTTATCGTAAAAAAAGGGCGTTTAAAAACGCCCGAGATAATAAGCGAAAAATAAAGATAATAAGAAATTTATAGGGAGGATCACCATGAAAGATTTAAGTAATTTAGTAGCGTTAAAATTAGATAAAACAAATTTAGAAAAAGATACATTAGCATTAAACGGAAAAAAATATACAGTAATAGTTGAAAGAGATCAAGATTATGTAACATTTCCAGATGATTCAAGAACTTTAGAAACAGTTATTAACTTACAAATCAAAGAAAATGACGAAATAATCTATGAAAATTGTTCAGCAAGAGGTTATGTATTCTATGAAGATATTAAAAATCAAGAATTGACTAACCAATTATTAGAAATGATGTTATAATAAAAAAAATTAAACAAAACGAAATAATCAGGGTAGTTTATATACTACCCTCAACTATGATTTAGTAGCTTAATGGTAAAGCACTTGCGATCGAGAAGTTTTGGGTTCAAGTCCCAAGAGGATAAAAACTTTAGCTTAATTGGTAAAGCACTCGTGGTCAAGAAGTTTCAGGTTCGAATCCTGACTAAATTAAAGATTAAAAAAGTCACAAGTATAAAACTTGTGACTTTTTTTTTAATTAATTTTTCTCTAAAACAAACCTTGCAATTGTTACACTTTTTCCTAAAGCATCGTTACAAGTGTAAAGAGAAAGAGGATACTTATCCCACGCACTATCGCCGTTAGAATCTATTAATCTTGTGACTATAAATTTCTAAAAGCTTGATTATTATGATCGCCAATTACAGTGCCATCACCAAACCATTTTTCCATAACTGCTGCTGAATCTTCAGCATCAACTACTCTTTGAGAACGTTCAACGCCACTCGTTGTTGGTGGACAATCATAAAGTGCAACTGATGCATTAATGCTAGGCAAATACAACCTACCACGGTCGCCATATTTTCCAATTGTGACTTTAGGTTTTATTACTTGTTTTATTTCAATTTCATTCTTATTTTTAGTTACTATCAATTGTGTTTCATCTTTTAATTTAGGTGTTGTATGGTTCACATTCCTTTCACCAAATCTTCCACCAAATCCACCTACAATATAAGCTTCAGAATTATTGGAAGTAACACTTCTTGAAAGTTTAATAGGACACTTTTTGATAAAGGAAACATTACAAGCACTTAAACTATCTGCAAAGTTTTCACCACTTGCTAAAACACAACTTTCGGGATTTTCAAAAGTGTATTTGAAAGTATCAAAAACTTTCGAATTTGTATCATATCTATCACGACCATAAATCCAAGTTGTATGTTTTTTATTCGAAAAGTTTTTAACCCTACCACCTATAACATATACGTTAGAGCTATTGACGACTTCACTACTGTAAGGATCAAATTCAAGGTAGCCTTTTTGTGTCAAAAGTGCATTACTTGCAGATAAACTATCAGCATAATTTTTAGCGTCAACTACTACTGGAAAACCTAAACTATCACTGTCAAGTTTTCCTACATATTCTTTAACTTTTTTATTCGTTTCATATCTGTCACGACCTTTTAAATATATGTAATTTTTATTTTCAAATTTATTACATTTCGCTTTTCCTCCGACTACTATAATATTTTTTATACTACTCTGAGACGCATAATTTCTAAGGGTCTCATTAAGACCGTTTTTGCTTGTTAAAACTAAAGGATAATTTGTAACTCTTACTAGAGAAATTGCAGACAAACTGTCTGAAAAATCTTCGCCACTTGCTACGATTATTCCTTCAGGGTTTTGTATGTTTTGAACCGTCTTGAAGTTCGTTTCGTAACGATCCCTCCCAACAAAAGAATCATTACCGTCAGCACTCAATTTTGTAGGGTGCATTAAAGCCGAAGCGAGCAAAACTGCTGTGAAAAGTTTCATTAACTTTTTGCTCTTTTCAGTTTTTAAAAATAAATTCTGTATCATATTTTTATAATTCCTTTCGTTTATTTCAGTTTTTTTCAAATAAAAGCATACCATATTTTTAAGGAGTTTGCAAAATTTTTTACAAAGATTTTTTTTATTTTCTTCATATCAATCATCGTATCAAATTCAAGACAAAATTTGGTCAATATTTGATATATTATTTGGTCAAAAAATAGTATTAAAAAATGCTTACTACATAACCTACCATTTTTATCATAAAAAGTAGTCAAAATATTGACTATTTTTTGGTAGTCTTTTCGGTCAAAAAAATATAATTATTAATATACTACCAGAATTGATACAAAATATGGTATGAAATTTAGTTAAAATTTTATATCAAAAATGGTTACTATATTGCTTACCGTTTTTGGTATTAAAACTGGTTAAAAATTGATAACAAAAACGGTAATAAAATCTACACGCTACCGTTTTTGGTTTTCTTTTTGGTAGTTTATTTGGTTAAAAAATGGTCGTTATATAATCTACCGAAATTGGTATTAAAAGTGGTTAAAAAAATATAACCTATTTGGTTGCAAAATGGTTTTATTTATAACGCAACCAAATACGGTCAAAATTCTATACACTTTCTGGTCGAAAAATGGTAGTAAAACTATAACCTACCGTTTTTGGTATAAAAAGTGGTCAAAATAATAACCACTTTTTAGTATGTTATAATGTACTAACCAAAATTGATACAAAATATGGTTAAAATATGGTCGAAATATTAGTTATTTTTTGGTTGATATCTAAAACTTGACCGAATACGGTCAAAATATAGTATAAAAAATGGTTAAAATTTTATATCAAAAATGGTCGTTTTGATACTTTTCGTAACACTTGAAAAGTCTTAAATCTTATTTTTTTCAAGTAACTTTTTTGACAAAAATCGTCAAAAAAAATATAAAAAACTTAGTAAACAAGATTGGTACCAAAATACTTGCGAAGCCCTAAAAAAATCCACTTTAAAAACGGGCTATTTCCTATACTTTTCAAAAAATACTTAGAAACCTCGGCATCACTAAGTTCAAAATTTCTATCACGCCGAGATATAACACCAAGTTTTATTATTGCTTTAAGGCAACCTTTAAATTATATGTTTTAAGTTTAACTTAAACACGCTTGCACGCAAGCATTATAATAAATATAAAATCTATAACTAGGGTTAAGATTAGGCTATTTATCACACCTCAACCCTAATAATATAAATACAAAATATCTTGTCTACGGGCCGTCTTACACCGACCCTGAGACACCCCTTTTCGCATCTATATAAAATAGATAAAAACACATATAGAAACTCAAAAGTATTTGAAGTATCTAAAAGTGTCTGAAAGTGTCGAAAAGGGATAAAAGGGCATAAGGAAAGCTGGTGTTACGTATAGCCAAAAGGCTATCCGAACAGTCGGCATAGCCGACGGCTTTCTTACCGTTTCGCTAATAAGCTCCACTTGCCCTTCTTTATCGCTAACGCTCTAAAACATAAATCACAATAATTAGATTGTGATGTAATAATTTTTTAGAAAAAAATTCTGTGATATAAAAAACAAGCGTGACGCTTGTCGAGATATTTTTCTGAAAAAATAACAGGAGGTATACTATGGCGAAATGGGTTACGTTTTATTATTCCATTTTAGATGGTCTAAAAGATATTGTCGTTCATCCAAACAGAGAAGACGCTGAAAAATATTTTTTAGAAAACTACAAAAAATATTTCAATTTAAAAACGCCACTTAAAAATTTCAAATTGCCCTACAAATATGGCTTCGGTCACAGAGCATATTATGTCATTAGTAAAAATAAATTTGAAAAGCAGTTTTTTAAACTAGAAAAGGAGAAAAAAAATTATGATTAAAATGTCATTTTATGATGGAACACTTAAAAGAGATGAACTCAAAAACTTTATTAATCAAACAGAGAAAGAAATTTTGTATACTTATGGCTTCAGTTGTAAAAACCCAATAACTTGTAGAGAAAAAATCACTAAAGAAAAAGCTTTAGAGATTGTAAGCAATGAAGACTTATTAGATGCTGATGAGGGCGAAAATTTCATTCATCTAAATGCGTACTCATCAAACGATATGTACTAAAAAAAGGAAATAACCAATGAGAACTTACACTAAACCTACAACTCTTGAAAATACAGAAGATCTACTTACATTTGCAGGAAAACACAACTGCCCTATTTTCACAAAAGAAGGAACGTTGAATGATTTTCACATTGTTTATAACACTTGTAGAATCAAAGTAAACAATATTCGCCCAAGAAAATACATTATGTTGTATTACAAGTTTCAAAATGCTTGGAGCAACACTTTGTGGCAAACACATACAGATGATCTTAGACTTGTAATACAATTTGCCAGACAATACGGCTATGAAAACATAAAAGAATTAAAAAAGGGGTTATGCAATGTTAAACGATAACCAAGAAGAAATTTATAACATTATAATGAATGACGAATATTGCTACGCAAAATATCAAAACGGAAACTTAACAGGCGCTATTAGAAACGCAATCAGTCTTTCAAAAATATATGGAAATCCTATTGAACTAAAGGTAAAAGAAACTAAAGAACTTAAAAAATATTTGAAAAACGAATTAGAAAGTGAGGAATAACTATGCCAAATTGGGCTTACCAAGAAATACATTGTAAAAACAAAGAAGATTTAGAAAAGATAAGAAACGCATTTTCAAAAGATCCATCAAATAACTATGCAGACATTGATTTCAACAAGATCATTCCTATGCCAAAATCGATTAAACTAACAAGTTCACCATCAGACTTTAAAGCCGCAGCCTTTTTCCTAATGCCAGATAAAATTTTGCCATTAGAAGAAATCAAGCTTAAAATTGATGAATTTGTCGAAACTTTAGACAATCCAATTCATAAAACATTAAACAATATGACAATCAAAGACTTAGTAGATATAAAAGCAAACAAAAGACATAAAGAAATAATACTAAGCAGAATTAATGAACCAGATCATGAAATAATCGAAAATCAATTCCGTAACTATTGTAAAGAATTTAACCTTGAACCTACTATTGAAAACTATGGTAAACAAATGCTTTACAATTACATGATGTATGGTACGTGTGATTGGTATGATTGGTCAAGAAACAATTGGGATACTAAATGGAACGCTTCTGACACCATATGGTCTGAACAATCAGTATATTTTAGAACCGCATGGAACCCATCTGAAAAAATCCCTATGGAAATCTCAAAACAACTCAATATTCCACTTTTCGTTGAATACGCTGAAGAACAACTTACTGAATATGGTGGAACATTCGAAATAGAAAATGGTGAAATCATAGACGAAGAATATTATGATGCTGGTTCAAAAGAAATATTCATTGTCGCAGCAAGACTTGACGATCCCAATCAACAATCTATGAGATATGATGAAAACAATCAAAACTTTGTATTTGAATGGGATTTAGATGATATAAACTCTGATTCCCCTTATGAATCAATCGAAGATATACCAGAAATTGATTTAACACTTGAAAAATTAGAAGAATTTAAAAATAGCTAAAAGATGAACCGTCGGTAATACCGACGGTTTTATTAACGCTAACGCTTAAAACCTAGTCGCAATAAATTGCGACGAGATAGCTAGTGAAAAAAATAAAAAGGAGTAGCTATGCATAACACTACAACCAAATCAATAACGACTGTATATCCAGAAGTCAAAAACCTATCTCATCAAGATAAATATGATTTTCTAATTGACAAAATAGGCTTTGAACTTTTAAAAACATTTATCGAAATAGATATGGAAAAATTAAAAAAAGCTTATAAAAAAGACAAAACATTTAATTCTATAAAGTTGAAAAGATGGAATGAATGGACTAAATTTGGATTGAGAAATCTCATAGAAAACAAAACAGAAATAAACTACATTTCGCAAAGTGAATGCGTATGCTTATTAAAAGCTGTAGCAAGAAGAATTGTTAAAAACGAGGCATAATCATAATGAAATTGGAAAAAGAAAACATAGAAGAATTAAACTTCATAAGAGACCAAATGGAAACATTTGAAAACATATTATCAACAAATTATAATGAGCTGTGGAATTACTTAATAAACAATTATAACGGACATCCGTTATTAAATTTAGACGAATTTCTCGAAGAAATAGAAACAAAGGAAAATATTTCTAAAGAAATATCGAAAATTTAAGTGAAATTTGGTATATAATAATATTAACCTAGAATAATAGAAAAGGAGAAATAAAAAGTATGAACAAGAAAATTTTGAAATCAGTTTTAGCTTTAACATTAACTGCGTCTATGTTATCACCTTTAAATGTTTTAGCTGATAAAGAACACAGAATCGCAGGTCAATCAAGATTTGACACAGCTATTGAATTAGCTAAGTTAACAAAAAGTGATACAGCAGTGGTAATGAATTATCAAAAATTCCCAGACGCTATCACAGCAACAAAAGTAGCAAATGCTAATAGCCCAATCTACTTTACAGCAAAAGACAGAATGGATAGTAAAACTTTATATACTATTCTAAACAACCATAAAAAAGTTGTAATAGTTGGTGGTAAAAACGCAGTAAGCAAAACTGTTGAAAATCAATTATTAGGTCTTAACGTTGAAAGAGTTGAAGGAAACGATAGATACGAAACAAACGCAAAAGGTTTAACTAATACTGAAAAGTTAATCATCGTTAGCGGTGAACAATTTGCAGACGCTTTAGTAACATCTTCAATATCTAAGAAACTTTGCTCTGATGTAGCATTGACTCAAAAAGACAACGTGCCTAACGGTTTGAAAAACTACTTAAAGAACAACAAGAACTTAAAGGAAATCTTTATCGTAGGTGGTAAAGCTTCAGTTAGCCCAAAAGTTGAAAAAGAACTTAAAGTTTACACTAAAGCAAACATCAACAGAATCAGTGGTTATGATAGATATGAAACATCTGAAAGATTAGCTGACATAATCAAAAACTCTAAGTACACTATTGTAAATGGTGAACAATTTGCAGATAACTTATTAGCTTCCCCATTCTCTCAAAGAGAAAACAGAAGTATTATCTTGACAAAAAGAGCGAAACATTCAAAATATGTCATGAACGTATTTGAAAACAAAGATTATGTTGTAATAGGTGGAAAAACTCAAGTAGAAATTCCAACGTTTGCTAAACCATCTGAAACAACTAAACCAGAAGAAAATAAACCTTCTGATGAAAATACAACTAAACCTTCTGAACAAAAACCAGAGGAAAAACCAGTTGATCCTAAACCAGAAGACAAAAAACCAGAAGAAAAACCAACAGAACCAGAAAAACCTTCTGAAAAACCAGAAGAAAAACCAGAAGAAAAACCAGAAGAAAAACCTTCTGAAGATAAACTTTTAGACGTTGATAGTCCAGAATTATCAGCAAAAGAAAAAGAATTGATTAAACTTGTGAATGATTACAGACAACAACATGGTAAGAAAAGACTAAAAGTTAGTAAATCATTGATGAAAGTCGCAAGAACTCATATCAACGACTTAAATATGAACTTCAATATGGATAATCCTCCAGTTGACGCTAGAGGAATAAAAGGAAACATGCACTCTTGGTCTGATAAAGGTAACTGGACTCCAGTAGTTTATACAGATGATCATGAATATAGTAAATTAATGCACATCAAACCTAAAGAAATTACTGGATATAATCAATCAGGTTATGAAGTGGCTGTAAACGGGTTCATGATTACACCTCAAAGGGCATTAAAATCATGGCAAAACTCTCCAGGACATAACGATGTAATTTTGTCTCAAAATAAATGGACTGACCCTACACCAGAACAAATTAAACATGGATTCTCAGGATTATCTAATATGGGTGTGGCCATCAATGGCGACTATGCTTGTATTTGGTTCTCACGTGACGTTAGTGGAAGAATGGATCCTATGGGATACTATGAATTTAACTAAAAAAATAATAAAAGAGTAGACATAAATTGTCTACTCTTTTATTTTATCTTAAAGTTTCTAAAATACTTAAATCATTAAAAAATTCCATTTGGTTATATTTACTTTTAAGCGAGTATAAACTCAAACTCACAAATACAAGACTTGATGTTACAACCGTCACATTATTTATTGGAATAGGCATTAAATTTGGTAATAAAACACTACAAGCGTTATAGCAAATATGAGAAATCATACTCACTTTTAAATTTTTGTACTTATCAAACAAATACGCATTAAATAAAGCAAAGATGAAAGTCGGACAAAGATGAGTTAAAGTTCCATGGAACAGAGTAAAAAGGATCGCTTGTATTGCTCTTGAGAGGCTCACAGGAAGAGTTTTCTTTAACGTTGAATAAATTATACCTCGAAAGAATATTTCCTCTGCTAATGGGGCTGTAAAAAGCGTTATAATTAAAATTAACGTAAAATTATTGCTCATCATATTCTGCAACTGTGTAAAGTTTGTATCCCCTACGGTGATATTTAAAAACATCCCTAAAATTTGGCCACTAAAAAAAGTCAAAAAGAAATAGAATATATCAATAACATCTATTTTTCCAATTTTAACTAAAAGTTTTTTGTTACAACATACATAAAAACTTATAAAAACAAAATGTAACCATAAAATCAAACCAAACTTTCCAAAGCCTAACACCGACCAAAAGAAAGTTATAACACTTGAAAATATCAAATAAGCTTTAAACCTATTATCTAACTTAAATTTATTATCTAACATAAGACTTTACCATTAAATTGAACTCGTTCATTACCCATAAACTCACTTATCTGTAAACTTCCCTCAACATCAAAAACTTCACGCTTAATTAAATCCTCAAGTAAATCTGCTTGATTAAACAATAAAACTTCAACGCCCTTTGGTAGAATCAATTTTAAATGCTGAGATTCACTACCCATAACTTGATAGCTTACATATTTCATATCAACATGCAAAAGCCCAACTGGCTTAGTAAAGCCTTGACCGAAAGGCTCATACACTTTGAGTTCTTTACAGAAATCATAATATAAACTAGCTGGAGTAAATAAACCATCTTCGCTTACAGTAAAAATTTCATAATCGTAAATATCAGAATTATCTTGAGGACTACCTTCGGATTCTTTAATAATTTCTTTTACTTTTAAATCAACAGTTTCATTTAATCTTTCAACCTCGTCTATATCCTTAAAAGAACAACCGAAAGCACATTCATGACCCAATATTGTAAAATCTTGTAAATTTGTGATAGATGAAAACCAATAAGGGCTTCTACCAGAACCAGATAAACTACTATAATTCAAAACAAAAGTAGGTAGACCTGTAGTACTCATAACGGAGTTTGCGAGTAAACCTAAAAGTCCAGGTTGAGCATCTGTGAAATAAACATAAATAGAGCTATTATCAAGAGGTGTCAATTCAGAAAGATATTTTTTAACCAAATCTTTACGTTCTTCGTTTAAATCATGGAGTTTAGTTATAAACTTATCAGGATCCTTAGCTAAAAATAAACCAAAAGCAAACTTCATATCTTCCGCCAATCTTTTCACAGAGTTAAAAGTCGGCGCCAGATAGAAAGCGTAAAAATCTTCGTTGACTTCATCGCCTATTTTTTTATATTCGTCTCTGTAACGTCTTAAAAGAGTTTTGTAATTCTTAAAAGCCCTATCTAAAGGTCTTCTACTATTTTCTAAATAAATTTCTACGTCACTATTAAGTAAAATATTTGAAATAATCAAAGAGTCTTTTAATATAACACGATTTTCATAAAGAATAGGCATCATATCAGAAACTGTACTAATACCTGCAAACACTCTTAATCTATCAATACGTTGTGACACAAAAGTATCACACTTATATTTTTCAACATAATGCATTAAAACTTTCCAAATAACAACTGCCCCACAAATTTCAGGATGCTCATATGTACTTCCGAACTTATTAGGGTTAACTATTACTTCAGCTTCAGGGAAAGTTGTACTCGACATATGGTGATCTGTTATATAAACATCAATATTTTTTGACTTAGCGTAAATTACACCGTCAAAACATTGAATACCATTATCGCAAGTAATAATGTGTTTTACATTTGGAAATCTCGAAATAATTAAATCAATAACATCTTTGTTAAAACCATAACCCAAACTTACATCAGGTACATAAATGTCTACGTTAAAACCTAAATCAGCTAAACCAGTATAAGCTATAACGCCACTCATAATACCATCCATATCGTAATCAGGTAAAACTATTATTTGTTCTTTACTCAATTTTATATCATGTAGAGCTTCGCAAAGTTCATCTATATCATCTAATTTTTGTTCTTTAAACGTATTTATGCTAGTTAAAAATTCTTTAGTATATCCCCTACGTTCAAAAACTTGAGCTAATAATTCGTTAATAGGAATCCCACCTTTCTCATAAAATATCTTATTCCTAAGTATATTATACCTTAATTTCAAGCAGAAATCAAGCTTTTTTTGATTATTTTTAATTTTTCTTAACGCTCTCAGAGGCTTTTTAAGACGGTCTTATATCTTCAGGTATATAATCAGTCAAGTAATATATAAAAATGAGTTTAAAGGGTATCTGAGAGCCATACAATTGATATTAAGTGAGGGTAGTGGTTACAAAGTAACCACGAGATTGCTAGTGATAATATCAATAAGTAAGGTCGAATAGTCGAATACTATGCTAAAAGAAATAAGGACAAGATGATGTAATTTTGCAAAATTACATTTTGCTTGTCTTTTTTTTATATTTGGCTATGAGCGTATTAATACTTTGATACAATGCTGTAACCTCACCAAGAAAAAAGACAGAATAATAACAAGGTATTTTCTTAAATTTTTTTTAAATATTTCTTTATGATTTTTTTTATAAAATTATATACATAGTAAAATTTATATGTAACGTAGTAACACACATTACGTAAAACTCTTTATAGGGAGGTTACGCACACGCGCGCACGAAAAAGTTTTTCCATTGTAAAAAATAAAAAATAAAATTTTAGCAACCTATAAAGATTTTTGAAAATTTAGTGTTACCGTGTTACTTTTCCTTGTGAGCGTTGTAATTTAGCCGTTTCATCGGTAACACTTTTGGTGTTACTTGTGTTACTCGTCTATTTTTGACATGCTTTTAAATACTGTTAAACGTTGAAAAATACATATTAAGTATACTTTTCGGGAAAATAGCAAAAGTGTTACCACTTGTGTTACTCTTGAAATTGTGATAACGCTTACATTTTATTTAAAATTAAAAAATCGTTAAAATAATATTTTAAATTTATTTTATTTTAAGTCTTATCGTTAAATATTTCATTAAATATTTTAAGTTATGATTAAAATGATGAATTTTGATATCAACATAAATTAACGAAAAGCTTTATCATAACTACCCTACTTCGTAGCACAATATTTCAATACACTTTATTACATTAAACCACAATCGTTTTCCAGCTCCTAAAGAGTAACACTAAAGTGTTACTCAAGAATGTAGGCTTTCTGCGGTCTGTAGCGGTCGGTAACACGAAAGTAACACTTTTGAATTTAAAAGTGTTACTCATTATTATGCATAATTTTGTATAAATGAAGTACTTTATGCATACCCCTGTTCACTTGCAATTAAAAATTATAGCTTTTAGATAAAAAAAGGTTGCATTTTTTAAAAAAATATAGTAAACTTAAAGTATAGAAAATGATAAGAAAAGTAATATCGTAATGATTATCATTATCGTTAATTAATAAAATTAAAAGAAAGGAACTTTCAATGTTAAATAATGAAAAAGAAAAACTAGAAACCCTTCTAGCCTACTGCACTATGAACACACTTATAACAAACTACAAATATAATGATGATAACTTCAAAGAAGAACAAAAAAATCAATATAGTGAGGCTATAGGGTTCATACTTAATGATGATGAAGAATTTAAAAAGTGCATGACACTTTCTACAAAGCAAAGACAAGAATTTTTGCTTGAACACTCAAATGTAAAAAATAACGACAAAATAGTATCAGAACTATTTAAAAGTTGTTTTACATACGTTGAAATGAGAATAATGCTTGGTATATCCTATACTGCAATTTTTAAACGAACATCCCCTATTAAAGTAAAAGAAGTCGCTAAAATGCTTAACTGCAACAGTCTTGACTTCTATGAAATATACTTAAAGACTTTAATCCTTGTGAAAAGTATTAAACGCTTTAAGGAGTCTGATATAAAATATGACGACTTAAAAGAAAAAATGAAAAGCAATATGAAAAATGACTTAATCGAAAATACAGTACCATCTTGCTCTATAACTAATACATTATTCTTACTTTAAGGGAGATGATTATAGATGACCGATACTAAAAACCAACTTTTAATACAGGTCACTAAAGATTATATAGAAGAACTTAGAAAAAATAATCTTAAACCTAGTATTAAAGAAATGGAATCATCAATCATCTCAAGGCAAACGCAACTAATCATTAAACGTAATACCTATGAATCAGACGATGGTAAAAAACATAAACGTCAAGATGCATGGACTATACCAGAATACTTAAACCCCTATCAAATAGCTACTATCTTAAACTATAGATATGTTATTGTGAAAATTATAGATGAATCATCTATGGGTGATGAAGACGCTGGTATATTAGCTATATACAACGAAGATGGTATCAATGAAGGTATTTACACCACTTATACAACAACACTAAGAGCTGTAGTACAAAAACTTAACTGTACTATATCAGACAGAGGCTTTAAAGAAGTATTAAACATATTAAAAGCTTTAGTAGAAACTAAAACAATCTGCCATGAAAAAAATCTCATTTGTGTTGGTAACGGTATAATCGACTACGAAACTAAAAAGCTACTACCCTATACATCAGAAAAGATATTTGTATCTAAAATAAAAGTTCACTATAAAGATAACCCTACAAACCCTATAATAACTAACCCAGACAATACTACATGGGATGTTGAAACGTGGTTTGAGTCTTTATCTGATGATAAAGAAGTAATAGAACTTTTATGGAAAATAGTAGGCGCTATGATAAGACCAAACGTAGATTGGAACAAATCAGCTTGGTTTTATTCAACTGTAGGTAATAACGGAAAAGGTACATTATGTACGCTATTACGTAACCTTTGTGGTAACAACTCATATGTATCAATACCTTTAAATAGATTTTCAACAGATGCTCTATTAGTGCCACTACTTCATACAACAGCTATAATAACAGATGAAAACGACGTAGGGACATTCATAGATCAAGCAGCAAACCTTAAAGCTATAATAACGGGAGACCCTATAAGTGTAAACCCTAAGTATAACCCAGCGTTTACTTTTAGATTTAACGGCTTTATGGTTCAATGTGTAAATGAATTTCCTAGAATTAAGGACGCTTCTTCATCAATGCTTAGACGTTTATTGATTATACCTTTTAAGAAAAATTTTAACGGTAAAGAAAGAACCTATATAAAATCAGATTATCTAAATCGTGATGAAGTATTAGAATACGTGTTATATAAAGTTGTGAATTTACCGAGCTACTACTCTTTAGAAGATACAACAACAACTAAGAGTGTTTTAAAATCTTATACTCAATATAATGATAGCGTTGCTCAATTTTGGCATGAATTTAAAGACGATTTCACTTGGGATCTACTACCCTTTACGTTTCTTTATGATTTATATAAAGCGTGGTTTAAAGATACAACGCCTCAAGGAAAAGTACTAAGTAAACTTAAATTCATAGAACAATTACTACAAGCTCTTGAAAAAGATGATGATACGCTTTTTATTTGTGAAGATAAATCAAAACAAATAAAAACATCCGATAAAATGGATAAACCAGAAACACTTATATATCAATATAAATTAACTAACTGGCTAAACCCAAACGTTAAAACAAATGATATAGTCAAACTTTCAACTTTAGCTAATAAATCAAACTCTTATAGAGGTTTAGTTAAAGATGAAAACTTAAAAATATTAGCGAAAATAGAAAATGATAACGAAAAAACAACATAAAAAGAAAGGACAACAATGAGAACAGAATTTTATGATATTGAGTCTTTAAGTAATGTATTTACCTTATCGAATTACAAAAAAGAAGATAACATACTAGATATTTTCTATATGATTGATACGGAAACACTAGAAAAAGACTTTGAAAATACAGATTTCAATGTAATAAATGAAAAAATCAAAACAAAAAACCCAAGACTTCCAAAATCCTGCAAAATTAATCTACACAATCTAAAAACAACTGAGGCAAAAGAATATATCTTAGAAACTTTTGGCTTTTCTATATCTGATAACGTAAATGATAAAGACACTATGGAAAAAGACTTTTTAAAAGGCAAATTTAGACCAATTTGTGACACTGATAAGGAGTTTGATGAGGAAAAAAACCCTTATCTTTTCGGTTACAACTCTTTTAATTATGATGATACAATGCTTGCTCAATACTTTGATCAAATAACACTAAATAAAAGAGACGGCATTGACGCTTTAACAAATTTCAATGCCTACACTGACGTATCAGCAAAAGAAATGAGAGATTTCAACGATAGCCTCTTTACAGAAGAATTTATAAGTTATATGCCTAGAAGATTAAGTTATGATAAAAACATTAACTCAAAAGAAAAAACTTATAGTTTTACAAGAGACGATCGCTATCAAATACACCAAAATTTTTCAAGATCAGGTAGACACATAGATGTTGCAAGACTTAATGAAAAACAAGCAAGAGTGCCACTTAAAAAACTTTTAGGTCTTCTCGGTTATCAAATACTTGAATCAGACAAGCTAGAAAATGATACAACGATAAACAATAATAAAGAATTTTTGGATTTAATAGCTTATAACGTAAGTGACGTTGTAGGCTTAGCTTGGCTTTTTAATAATGATATATACACTAATAACTTTTTATTGAAAAGACAACTACTAAAAGACTATCCAGAATGTATCTACGAACAAGATGGTAACACTTATAAACCAGATATTAATCCTAAAAAAATAAGAAGAAGAAGGTTAACGATAGATTCTCCATCAGCTCAAATAGCTATTAAAATCTTGTGTCCGTATGGTAGACTTGACGATATTGAATATGTTGATCTAACTTATCCTTCAAAAGAACAAGCTAAAGCTTTAGGAGTTGAAAGGTTTAACGTATTAGAAAAAGTACACGATTTTATCAAAGAAAACTTTAAAGAACAACCTCATGTAATCAAAAACTTTGAGCCAATCTATAAATTCTATAAGAGCGTAGAAGGTAAAAACTTCAACGATAAACAATCTTATAAAGATAAATATATAGGCGATGATTGTAACAATGATAAACCTCAATTTGAACAACTACCAGATAAAGTAAACTACTTTTATCCGTATTATAAAAAAGACGGTACCCCTACAAGTTGCTTTGTAAACTTCAGCTTAGGTGGTATCCACGGTCAAGAATGTAATATTAATCTATTTTTAAAAGACTATGCAGATTATAAGCTTAAACAAGATGTAATAGATTATTGTAAAGAAACAGAAACCGATCCTCTTAATATAAGAAAGCTTAAAACTATAACCATACTAGATAAAAACTACGAATATAAAGACTTACTAAAATCAGGCATAACTATAAAAGCTATGGAAAAAATGACTAAAGAAGATAGAATCAAAAAGTGTTATAAAGACTTTAAAAAGCCGACACTTTTTAGAAAAGAAAACGGGATATATAAACTACGTGATGAATACAAGTTTACATCATACGGAGTAATGAATCACGAAGACTTTAAATCATATTATCCTCTATTATTGGTAAGACTTGGAGCTTTAGTCAATAAAAACTTTGAAGATGATAGATACTACAACATATATCTTCAAAAACAAACTCTAGGACAAAAACAAAAAGATTCTAAAATATCTGAAAGTGAAAGAAAGAAGTATAAAATACAACGTTCAGGTGTAAAATTAATACTAAACGCAACATCAGGTATAATGAACGCTAAAACAGACAACGACATACTAAAAGCCAATACTATAATATCAATGAGGGTGATCGGACAACTATTTTCATTTTTAATAGGCCAAGCTCAAACCTTAGAAGGTGCTATAGTACCATCAACGAATACAGATGGTCTTTACACTATTTTCGATGAAAAGAAAAACAATGAAATACTAAAAAGTAAACAAGAAGAAATCTTAGTGGATATAGATCCAGAAAGACTTAACCTTATATCAAAAGATGCTAATAATCGTATTGAACGTGACCCTAAAACAGATAAAGTCTTATCAGCAGCAGGTTCTCTAGGTTGTTATTTCGGATCAACGCCTCTATACAACCCTACAAAACCCCCTATTGTTGATTACATCCTTGGTGAATACATTTCACTAAGTCTTAACGAAAAGCAAGCTAAAAACTTTAAATGTGGACTTAACGATAAATTCAATAGAAAAATAGCAAAAGATATTTTAAGAGGTTCTAATAAAAAGTTTAAAGATTTCGAATTACTAAGAATGTTCCAACATATAGTATCATCATCAAGATCTTCAGATAGATACACTGTATCTCAAAATAAAATAACAAAAGACTATACCCCATTGCAACTACACAATAGAGTATTCTTTGTGAAAGATGATACTGAGGATTCTGTTTATATAACATCAGTATACGCCTCAACAGCAACACCTAAAATGATAGAAAAAGGGTTCCAACAAGACCTTCAAGCAATTTCCATAATAAGTAACTACGTAGACGTAGGCGACATTGATTTAAGTAGTAAGAAAATCAAATTCCAAAAAATATCAAACGTTGAAGAAGACGCATCGGTATTGATCGAAAACAGAGACTTAGAATTTTTATCAATAGAAGATCAAAAGAAAATAAGCGATAACCTAGACTTAGAAAAATATATAGACCTAACAGAGGCTAAATTCTATAAAGAATGGTATAACAATCAAACAACTCAATCAGAAAACATCATTCCTCAAGAATTAAAACAACCAGTAATAGAAGAATTTTTAAATATGGCAAAAGACGTTACTCTATAGTAGCGTCTTTACTCTATTTAGCACGAAAATAAACAAAGGAGAAAAATTTATGTTAACTATTAAAGATCTATTAAACGCTGACATTTCAATTCAAGAAAAAACTACAAACGCCATTGTTTTTTCAAAAATAAACAATTTAGAAAACTTAAAATTAGAAGATTTCCAAAAAGGGAACTATGAAACCTGTGAACCCGAAATAATGTGGGATTTAACAGATTCATATCTTTGGCTAGAATATAACGGTTGGAGTAAAACAATATCCCCCTATGAGTTCACAACACTTTTAGAAGAATACGAAACAGTTGAAGAAATAATTAATTTTATAAAGGAGTGATTAACCAATGAAATTAAAAAATTTAGAGCTTGTGGTAAGAAACACTAGCATACAATACGATGGTAGAGAAAAACTAATAGATAATTTCCTAGAAGAATCAACGAAAAAAACGCATAGTTCTCCAGATTCATTCGAAGAATTACTATTCAAATACTTTTCACTATTTCAAGACGAAAAAGAAAGATTAATAGCAATCCTATTAGATTCAAAAAAGAAAATCATAGGTATCGACCTTGTATCAGTTGGTACACTAAATGCTTCTTTAGTACACCCTAGAGAAGTCTTCAGAAAAGCTATCTTAGCAGGCGCTGATTCAATTATAATAGCCCATAATCATCCATCTAACAATACAGAGCCATCCCCTGCTGACATCAAAGTCGCAATAACATTACAAAAATGTGGAGATATCTTAGGAATCCCACTTTTAGATAGTTTAATTGTGACTTTTGATAATAGCATTAATCAAAGACCCAGCATGTCAAGTATGAAACGTAAAGAATATTTTTAAATTAAAGGAGAAACAATGGAAGATAAACAAAGAGGAAACTGTGAAAATTTAGAACACCTAAACTTAAAATTTCAAAAAATATTGAATAGACCTGCTAACAAAACAGAAGTGAGATTATTCCCATATTTGATACATTGCTTAATGGATCAAGAAATTGACAGACGAAAGCTTTCATCAGAAGAACAAAAACTCATTAAAGACTACATCGAAAAAGGTTTATTAATCAAAGCATCAAGAACGATAGGTTGTTCAAAAGAATTTTGGACTTTTTTAACAGATGTAACTTATGATAGATACGTCATTGAACTATAACCAAAGGAAAAATCAATGAAAATAAAAAGTAAAAACAAATTCAAAGTAAACGTCAAAAAATTTAAGAAAAACTTAAACAATATACATCTAACCCTTGATGAAAACAACGAAACTTGTAGGTCTTATGGTACAAAAACCTCACATCGATTCTCCTCAGAAAACTTTTTGCACATAAAACTCGAAGAAAACTACGTTACCCTATCTTTATCAAGCTTCGGTGGAATGTGTGGTTTCGAGTTTGATACTGAAGAAATATTTAAAGACTTTAAAGTTAAAAACTTAGCAGATATTGATGATTTATGCTTAATGAGAGATGTTTACGTATTAATCAATGACTGCATCATAGAAGATGAACCTAAAATAAAGGAGTATACTATGAAATATTTTACAGTTGAAGAAATTAAAAAAAACATAGCTGACGTTTTAGACGGTTATGACGGATATTACGAGGACTTACACAACGATGTTTTCAATACTAAATACTATGCAGATAACAAAGAAAATGCTGTAAAAATGCTTGAAGAATATGGCATCTTTAAAGCAATAAAAAAAGTTCAAGATTTTCAAAAAGCCGATTATGGTGAATGTTTTACAGACTTTTCAAATCCACAGGAAATAGCAAATTTTCTTTACTATCTGTTGGGGTATGAATTTATAACAGAAAACGAAAAATTTTCAGAAATAATAAATGAATATCGAAATGACAAGGCAACAGATGAAGTGAACAAAATGTTAATTGACGCTTTAAAATAATAAAAAATAAAGGAGAAAAAAATTATGCCAAATTATTGTAGTTACGAGCTTATAGCCAAAGGTGACAAAAAAGATTTAGAAGAATTAGTAGCGCTTTTAAACGAAAATTACAACTATTTAAAAACAGATGATGATTACTGCTTATTCAACCCAGAAACCGAAGATGAACGTAAACTAACAAACATAGCTAACGATATAATAAAAAATATAAATGGCCAAAAAGAAAAAGGTGACGACATTCTTTATAAAAATCTTGTAAAACAAACAAATGATACATTAAAAAATTCAGAAAAATATGAAAAAATAGCAAATTATTTTAAATCTCTAACAGATTTAGAAATAGATAACAACTATCCTATAAGAGAGCAAAAACCTCACCTATTCAGAGTTTTTGATGCCAATGCGAATTGGTATGATGATAACGAAGTAGCTATCTTAGGCTATTGTGCTTGGTCTGTTTCATCTTGTATGTTAGAAGGTGAATATTCTTATTACAATGATTGGGAAAAAGAAACACCACCTAAGAATTTCAACGGAACAACACTTAACGCTTTTTGTAAAGAACACCCAAACATTGAAATTGAGATAATCTCAGACGAAACAGGTTGTGCTTTTACGGAACATTACTATTTTAAAGACGGAACGTTAAAATTAGAAGAATGTGACGAAATCAAATCTGATGATAATGAAAACTACTCATCAGATGCAAACTATGTAGAAATCGAAACTGATGATGGTATGCCACTTTTAGAATACAAATTTAACTACTTGTAAAAAATATATTACAACGTCATTACATTGTGGTGACGTTGTAGATACATTGTAAATACAAAATAATTATTAAAGGAATAAAAAAACGATGAAAATAAAAATTAATTTTAATTACACTTGTGAAATTCATGCAAGTAAAGAAGAAATAAACAATATAACAAAAAATCTTGATGATAAAAATACCATTTTCGAACTAACAGAAAATATCAATGACATATTTTTATCTGATGATGGAAGAACAGAGGCTGGTATGATTTCAAACTTTAACTATGAGGTGAAAAGCGATGAAGAAATTTAGTTCAGACCCAGCTGAATGAGAAAATAAAAGAATAACTAAACCTTTAGTAGGAGTAGGTGATAATTTTAGTTTAAAAACCCAAGATTATGGCCCATTCTACACTCATTGGATAGCTATTAATAGACTAGGGAAATTAGAAGACGCATTGACACTTAGAAAACTAGAAGATTGGAACAAAGACTATCAAAATTGTATTTGGTTTAAACAAATTGACGGACTCTTTGAACCAGTCTATATAGGCAATCCTCTTGATCCAGACTTTCCAGATGATAACCCAGAGTTTTTCATACAAATGCCTATCTTATTTACTGAAGATTTAGAAGGAGATGAAGAAGAATAATGAAATTAACAGACGTTTTTTTATACGCTAAAGAATACTTAGACTCAGAAGTACCTAGATTAGAAAACTTTATATTAAACAACAGCGTTGATAAAGATTTCGAAGAAAAATTCAATCGTCTAAAAAACGATAAAACAAGCATAGATAACTCAAAAATATTAAAAAACTATAAAGAAAACGAATCGGGAAAAGATTTAAAACTTAATATAATCTTATCTGTTGACATTACAGAAGATGCTATGCTTAATTTCTATGACGATAATATAACAAAAGCTAAAGAAGATATTAAAAATGATCTATACGAAAATTATGAAAGATTCTCTGATGCTGGTATAGACCTAGATTATATAGAAATCGACGCTCATAAAACTACACTAGATGGTTAAACAAAGAAAGGTAAAATTATGAATAAAAAAATAACATGTGAAACAATAATAACATATACAATAATAATAACAATAACAATATTAGCTGTTGTATATAGTATTGCGTTATTCACAATGCCTCGTACAACATTGAAAACATCTATTAAATCAAACGAAATAACACGAGAACAAGTCATTCAAGTATTAAAAAACGACAAAAAGTATATCAATAAAGAAAATAATGAAGAATTTGATAAAAAAGTAGACGAAGAATTCCAAATATTAAAGAAAAGAAAAACTTGTGAGTCAATTCTAAAAATCTCATTCAAATTAGGTCTCATTGAACTTATAACAATTTTAGTGAGTTTTATGATAAGTGACTTCATTAAAACGGTGAGGGTGAATGAAAATGAACACGCTCAATACTAGAAAAATAATAACAACACTATTAGTATCTATAATCTTATTAGTTAGTTTCATAATACCAACTTATGCAACAACTCAAAACGAGGTAAATCAACCAAAATCAGAGACTACAACACCTATCCCTCAAGATACAAGAAACGGCGACTTAACAAAAAACAGCAAATATCCGTTTTACGATGAATGTAACGTATTATCGAGAGAAACAAAAAATATGATACTAAAAATAAACAAAAACTTTGAAAAAGATGGTACGCAAATCGGAGTTATTGTTTTAAAATCTCTTAATGAAACTAGCATAGAAGAAAAAGCAAACAATGTTTTTAATACATGGCACCTTGGAAGTAAGGAAAAAAATAATGGAGCATTACTTTTAATTTCTATCTCTGACAGAAAATTTAGATTCGAAGTCGGAGACGGACTAAGAAATACAGTCATTCCAGACTATGAGGCTAAAAACATTATTAATAAAATGATCCCATACTTTAAAAAAGATGCATACAATCTAGGTATAAATGTAGCACTATTTGAAATAGACCAGAAATTTTACCAATATAATGGAAAAATTAATGATAAAACTTCAGAATCTTCAAACAATGAAATCCAAAAAATAACAAATCATCTTGAAGAAAAAACATCAAATACAGCTCAAACTACTGTATTAATTTGTGCTATGGTTATTCTCATTGTACTCGTTGTAATAGTCGCTAAAATAATCTATGAAGACGTTGCATACAAAAAAGAACAAAAAGAACTTGGGGAAATACACCATTTTAAAATTAAAATAACCGATCAATACGGAAATACAACCACTGAGCAACTTAAAGACTACGCTAATAGAGATGTTAGTGAAGATGGGATAACACGTGAAATCAAAGACATTGTGTTATATCAAGAAAGATTTGGAGAAGATATTGTGAATTATACAATAGAAAAAATGAATCCAAATCTGGAAAATTTAAAATATAAAGACCTCGATACCATAAATGTAACTATAAAAACAGAAAGTGAAGAAGACCAATTTGCAAACGATCATGAAAAAGTAAAAGCGACAAAAGACTTTTATAAAAAATTGTCTCCAGAAGAAAAAGACTTTTATAAAATGAGAGCAACATCAAACAGAATAAAAAGAGGATTATATAGAGATAAAGACAATATCTGGAACGCTGATATAGTCGGAGCATACAATATATTAAGATTGTATTTGCAAGAAGAAAACAGGGTTATTAATCTCAATCCTTACGAGATAAAAAGCCCTTATCTATTAAAAGTAGCTGTGTAAAAAGCAGTATAGGTGTCATGGACACACCCCGAATCTGCGATGTTTTTACATCGTATATCGGATATTCGATAATTCAATTACCGAGTAGTTCACATCCAAAATATTCATCAATTGAATAAGTAGAAAGGAGATAAATAAGGAATGAAAAACCCTAAACACAACTAAAGTCAAAAAATTCCTTATTTGGTTATTATGCGAGAATCGAAAATAGAAAAATATTTAAAAGACTTATGCAAAAAAGAAGGTTTCGGGTTTTATAAATTCACATCACCTTCCACATCGGGAGTACCTGATAGAATACTCATAACCCCGAAAAGAACAGTCTTCGTTGAACTAAAAGCTACTGGAAAAACTATGAGAGCTTTACAAATAGAAATAGTAAAACAAATGGAAAAAGAAGGCGCTATCGTATATAAAAATATAGATAGCTTTGAAAAATGTGATGATATTATACGAAAAGAAAAAGAATTAGTAGAAAGGAAAACTTATGGCTAAACTAAAAGAAAACATTGAACCGTTAATAGAAACAAAAGAAAAATTAAAAACTCAAGAAATAACTTTTAAAATAAACCCTATGGATAAAGAAAAACTTGAGTTATATCACGAAAAATCAATAGAAGAAATCATTAATGAACTTATACAAAAAGACTTAATCGCAATAGATATAAAAGAAGACAACTACGACAGCTTAGCAAAAAACTTAGTAGGTAAAGTAATAAGAATCAAAAAACCAAAGTCTTTTGGCGTAATTAAACTATATAATAATCAGTTTAAATATCTAGTCAGAGACTACGATAAAGAAAATCATGATGATATATTCAAAATCATATCATACGAAGATAGATGGCTAATCGTATTACACATTAATACAAAAGGAGAAAATTAAATGAAATTAATTGGATTAAAAATTGATAAAAACCCTTTAACTATCGATTTCATGTGGAAACCTAATAAAAAAAGAGAAGAATATCTTCGCTATCAGGCACTTTATAAAGACTTGTGTTTTAAAATAACTGACCCAAAAGAAATAACTGAAATAATGGAATATTTTGTTGAAAAATGTGATGAAGACACTTCCCCACAAAACTTATGGGAATATAAAGAAATTAATTATCAAACATTAATGAAAGATTATAAAGAAAACAGCGATTTTGATGAAGTCTTAAGCCACATGGTAGACTTACTAAATATATCACTATCAGACGAAGATAGAAATTATATAGCTTGTATTGATGTGTCTTTTCCAGAAACATGGAAAGTTAATATTATATAATATCAGATAAAACAACGTAAATATAAAAAACCATATTAAAAAATAATAGGAAAAAAATAATGAAAACAACTGAAATAATCAAAATAGTAACATCACTTTCAACAATAGTCTTCTCATTTTTAATGCTTTTTGCTAATACAAAATATAGGAAAACGAGAAATTTACACGACTATAAAAAACAGATAATATACCTCATAATATGTATATTATCCATCTTAATTCACTATTTATGTAGATAATATTAACAACGTATAAAATCAAAAACAAAGAAAGGACATTTTTATGAAATATTTTACAGAAAAACATAACTTAAAAGTAGGAACAAAAGACAGTGCAGGAATAGATCTTCCAGCTTGTTTAGATAATACAATCATAGTGTTCAGTAAAAGCTATGTAGATATCGACACAAAAATTCATGTTGAGATACCACAAGGTTGCTTCGGAATGGTTGTCCCTCGTTCATCTATCGGAACTAAAAAACACTTAGCTTTACAAAACACTGTAGGGATTATAGATTCTGATTATCGAGGATCGATCAAACTTAAATTCTTCAACTATGGAAATAATGGCATCACTATCGAAGACGGTGAGTATGTCGCACAAATGATTATAGTACCATATACTTCAGTTGATTTGCAAAAAGTAGATACACTAGATGAATTAAGCGAAACTGAAAGAGATACTGGGGGTTTTGGAAGTACAAACAATGTATAATTCAAACAAATTAGATTACGACAAATATCGAGTGAACTACCCACCATCTAAAGATAGTGGGTTTTCTAACTGAATATTTATAAAAAAAATAAAATCATAAAGGAGAGAAAATTGTGGGATTAGATCAATATATTTATACAGCAAATTTTAAAGACGTAAAAGACTTCACAGATTTTCCAGATCGTTTTTGGATAAAAGATGAAAAGGCTATTGAAAACGTCAAGGAACTTCCAAACAACATCTATGTCAACCATAGTGATAGATGCCCTGAATTGTCTGACATAGGATATCTTAGAAAAAATAATCTATTGCAAGGTTATTTCGAACGAAAATATAACATAGAAGATTGTGAATATATCAGAATAACTGAAGAAGATACAGAATATTTATTGAATATTTGTCACGAATTTTTAAATCAATTTGATGAAGAATTTAAAAAACAAATAAATAAATTTTTCGAATCATATGCAGATAATTATGATGAATTAGACGAAAAATTCACAAAAATAGTATCAAATAACCAAAAATGTCAAGAAATCATAAACGAAAAACTACCAATTACAGAAGGATTCTTTTACGGAGAATATAACTTAAATTTATGGTATTACAGTTCAATTGTGGAAATTAAAGAAAATTTTGAAACATTAACTCAAGAAGGTCTATCCGATTACGAAAGTTTCTATTATTCGTGCTGGTATTAATGCTCAAGAAAACCTAATTGGACTCACTCAGATAGCTTTTACGAGGCTTTTATAGTGCAAGTGATATAATCACACCACTAAACAAATTAAAGCCCCATAAAAGCCCTCATATGAGTTTAAAAACTATTACAAAACATGTAACAAGAATAATTTAAAAAAAGGAGCAAATATGGAAAATATATCAGAAGAAGTATACAAAGAATATAAAAAATATAAAACACAATGGTTAGTCGATCACGGATATACGTTAGATGATGTGATTGATTACCTTCAAGAAAACTATAAGTATCAAACAGAAGACCCATATCGCCTATTTAAGCATTTCGAAAAATATGGATTTAATTATGAAATATATGCTTGTTTTGATGAATGGTATAATAACGAATATCAAGAAAACATATAAAAAAATATAAAAAAGGAAAAATGTATGAAAGTTAATATACAAAACACAAGAAAAATCGTGAAAAACATAGAAAAAGAATTTTTAATCAATGTTCCCTTTTCAACACAAGATTATAAAGAATTTTCACAAAAATATCAAAACCGATCTTTCAATGAAAAAAATTACAGAGAAAAAATAAACGAATATATTGTAAATAGCGATATTTTAGCAAAAATCACAAAAATACTTTATAAATCGAATCTAAAAGTATTTACAGTCTCTTTTCCAGAGTTTGAAAAAGACTTTAAAACAAAAGAATTTATAGACTTCGTTTATGATTATGTAGACTTTACTGTTCCAACATACTCAGACGTTGACAATTTGCTAGAAATAATTGACAAAAAGATTGACTATGCGTTCACTAGAGAATGTATTTTATTATTAATTCGAAAAACGAATAATGAACAAACCACAAATGAAATTATTAATGAATATATCGAAGATATTGAAGAAAGCTGTCATTGGTGCTTTACAATCAAAGACATCTACAAAACAGCAAGAAAATATAGCAAGAAATAACTCCAAGCCTAGACTTGGAGTTATTTATCATAATCAATTTTAAGAGCAATCAATACTTGTTTTTTTTGTTCAATTAAATCACTAAGTTCATCAAAGACACGTTTATTATCTTCGTCAAAAAAACCTAAATTAATTTTAATTATGTGATTTATTTTGTTATCAAGGTCGTTCCAAATTTCAAGCAATTTGAAACCGTCTTTGTTAAATGTTACTTCTAAAATATTGTCGTAATTTATTAAATAAGCCTCATCCCCTGATTCGTAATACATAAAACCTGCAATTTTGTCTTCTAATAAATTTTGATTTTTATCACGAATCGTTTCAAGGTCTCTGTAATTGAGTTTTAAATTAACACCTTCAAGATTTGTTCTTAATTTAACTAAACAATTAAAATTAATTTGATTAATATTATAATAAATTATATTGGCGTTTTCTGATACTAATTGTTTTATATTTTTCATGTTATTACCTCTTAATTCTTGTTTATTATACTTATATTATAACATAATTAACTAATAAAGTCCAACTAAAGTTGAACCGAGCAAAAAAGAAATAAAATTATAAAGGAGAAAAAAATTATGAGATTGGGTCAAAAATTGTTGGCTATTAAATTTGATGAAATAAAAAATGTGGAGGATTATCCAAAAAAAATTCGTTTATTAGACTCTAATTCATGGAACCACATAAATAAAAACGGACAAAAAGTACTTAGAGGTTTTAGTGTAGTATGTTTTAAAAACATCAACATCTTACAAGGATATTTTGAAAACAAATACGATATTAAAAATTACGAATTTGTTCAAGTTTCAAACGAAGATATAGACTATTTGATTAATATTTGTGATAATTTTTTACAATATTTTTCAGAAAATTTTATACAAGAAGCCAAAGATTATAAAGAATTAAGTTCATATGAATACGCTAAAAAATATGAACCAAACTATTTAGACGATTTAAATGAAAATGATAAGGATATAACGGATAGTATTAATAACCTATTTTTCTGCAAACTTAATAAAAAACTTAGAATTATTGTTAATGAAAATAAAGAATGTGAACAAATTATAAACGAAATTCTTCCAGTAACAGGAGGTTTATTTCACGATAATGATAAATTAACCATTCATTACCTATTAAAAATCTTAGATATTAAAAAAATTTTTAAATGTGCTAAAAAATATTTAATGAACACAACCGATGAAAAAATTTATTACCATTGTTGGTATTAAAAAATATTTAAAGGAGCAAGAAATGAAATACACAGTAGAAGATATTAAAAAAATATTAGAAAAGAAAGAAATTTTTGAATTTATAAAAATAAACAATAACGGTGAAAAAGAAGGCCCATTTGAAGCAAATATAATATTTTTTGAAAATTGGCTTATAAATAATTTTCAAACTAAAGAATTTTGCGTGGCTCTTCAAGAATATGATACGTATAATATAACGCCAATCTCAAAAATTGTAGAAATTCTTTAAAAACATTCATATAAATAACTAAAAAAAGGGGTGTTAAAGATGAGCGATAAATGGGAAAGACTTAAAATCAATTCAGGCTATTTTGAAGATAAAGATTTAGTATTAAAAATATTTGAAGAAATCAAAAATAACCCTGATTATTCAAAAGAATCTTCAAATGAAGTTGGCAAAAAGCGTTTAAAAATGTGGGAAATGTACTACATCGGAAACGAAAGCCAAAAACGAATAGGCGAAAAATTCAATATAAGTTCCTCACAATCAAGAAAATATATAAATTATTTTACTCATAGAATTTTAAAGCCTAGAATAAGAGACTATTATATCCAACAAGAAGAACTAAAAGTCAATACAAACGATTTGGCACTACAAATTTCTCAACTATTTCAACTAAATCCTAATACAGAATATTCAGCGAAATTTAGCGACAATTCAACTATGACAATAAACTCAATACATTTTATTCAATCTTCAAATTGTTGGTATATAAACTATACAAATAGTAATGAAAAAATAGTTTACAGTGAAAAACTCGAAAAAGTAAAATACATTTATAAAGACCATAAAACAAAAAATATAATAATAGACTTAAGAAACAAAAAAATTATTCAAGCATTAATTTAAAAGAAAGGATAAACTCATGAAAAAGCATACTGGAAGAAAAATCAAGCAAAGAAAACCACGCCCTTCCCCACCTAGATCATATTTCTATATCAATGATGATTGTTGGTGGTGTAATAATCCTTCAGGATGTAGCAGTTGCCACATCATAAAAGAATACAGAAAGGATTATAGGGATAAAAAAGCAAAACAAAAAGACAAAGAAATCAAAGATTATTTTAAATAAACTTGTCCCGAATGTTATACAATTTTCGGGACAAACATTTGTCACAAATTTTGTATAATACTCGTGACAAATGTATCGTAATGAAAATTAAAAAAAAATACGAAATAAAGAAAGGTAAAAATTTTATGAAATTAGAAAAGACAAATCTAAATATAGAGAAACTAGGAAATATCTCTATATTTTCTTATAATGGATATATTTTAGGATTCACGAACGATGAATTTTTAGATAATATATCATTTTTCCCGATTGTTATAAACTCAAAAAATTATGATAAAAATAATCTTAAAGCCTATTTTAACTTTATGAGCGTAATGTCGGTTTATAACGGCGATAGCGATTTACCCGAATATAGTGTTTATCTTAAAGAATATAATAAAGTTTATAACAATTGTGACAAATATGATGTTATGCAACTGATAGAATTATCTTCAGACTGTGACATTTGCATAACACCTGAACGCACCTCAAAAATAATCAATATAATCGAAAATTTAATGAACACATTTTCTGAAAAAAACGATAAACTTGTTACAAGTTTTATCGAAAAAGACAACGTAGCAATAAGAATGCTATCTTTAGATGATGATAATTATATTCAAATAGACATCAATCGTTTAGAACAACACTTTATGAGTTATCATAGTACAACAGATGAAATAGACGATATCGTCAAAATATTTGAACATATTTTTGAGATGTTAGATAAAAACTTAAAACAAAAATAAATCATTTAGCTATTAAAAATATTAAGGAGAAAAAAAATGATAAATCAAAGAAACGTTGAAAAATTATATCAATTAATTATAAAAGATGATGAACGCCTATGTGGAAGTCAATGGGAAGATTTAACTATATGTGAATATGATACACCTAAAAGTATAATTAATGAGTTCACAAATATATTTGTAAATAACACCTTTAGGGAATTTGATGATAATACCAATACCTTTGTTCCAATCGCTAATAGAGAAGAAAGAAAAGCGGCATTGATTAAATTTTTTGAAAAAATTGTTCAGGATTTGAAAAAAGAAGATTACTAATGTTCGATATGAATTTGAATAAAAGATCGAAAAAGAAGAAATTAGTAGAGAAATAGTAATATAAGTAAAAAGTCAATAAAAAGGAGATTAAGTATGAGTACAAAATATTATGTCGATGAACCAGATATTGATATCAACGCTTACGACACGCAAAATAAAATCGATGTTACTCTCATAGATCAATTACAAACACAATGTGGTTTCACTAACTATTGGCTATGTAAAGATGATAACGGAAACTTACTTATTTGTGATGCGAATAATCTCAAAGATATGTATCATTGGTAAAAAAAATAATTTGATAAAGCAAACTATTTTTATGACGTCTACTAAAATTTACTGATGTTGCATAACTATTATAGCTGACTAAAAATATGAATAAAAAATATTAGATTTCTTGTGTTAAAAGGTGAGCAAAGCTCACCCGAGATAATATGTGAAATAGTAAATATTTAGGAGGGCTAAAAATGAAAAGAATTTATGCAATCTCAGATAGTAACGGATATCATAGCGTAGGTGAACAAATAGTAGAATCTATAAATTTCGACCCAGGTTGTGATGAATTTACACAAGAATTTATATATACAGACTTTCTAGGTGTAGAAAAAAAGATAATTGTTACAATAGAAGGACTATTATCTTTTTACGAAGACCATCGCCTAGAATATGCAACAAAATTAAAATTTATCGCCGATAATAAAGAAATATCTAACGCTTTTGCACCATATTATATAAAAGATAAACAAAGAATAAACGATATAAAAAATATCACGCAAAATAAAATAAATAAATTCACTGTTTATGAAATTAAAGAAAATAAAGAAATTAACAACACACTTGATTGTTATTAATTGCTTAAATAATATTAAAAAGGGTGGGCTTACGCCCACCCCACTATTATTGTAAAAATATAAATATACTAAAAGGAGTGAATATGAACAATTTAGATTTATCACAATTTAATGAAAAACAATTACAACAAATTCAATTCGGGATTGAAAAAAATCTTGATATAAGTATATATGCCAATCCCGAATACAACTCTGACCAAATGGAAGTAATCAGATTAGGTTTAGCATGGGGTTTAGATGTAAGTAAATACGCAAACCCAAAGTTTGATTGTGACAGTATGTGGGAAATTGAAGACGGTTTACAACAAAATATCAACGTAGATATCTACGCAAACCCTAAATTTAATGCCAGTCAAATGGAACAAATCAAGATTGGCTTAATCGACAACAAACATATACCAAAATCAAAAATTGACGTTAACGTCTATGCCGACCCTAAATTTAACGCTAGACAAATGATGAAAATTAGGTGGGGTTTAAGTACAGGAGTTGATGTTAGCAAATACGCAAAAACAGAATTTGACGCCGATCAAATGAATGAAATATTAAAAGGCTTAAATTATAAAATTGATGTGGATATCTACGCCAATCCTAAATTTAATGCCAATCAAATGAACAAAATAAGATTAGAATTAATAAATAATAAAAAAGAAAAAGAATGTCATTGTGAACATTGCACTTGTAAAAAAGAATTTGACATAGACAAATTTATAGAATTTTTAAAAGATTCACCTGTAGAAGACGCTCCATATATTACCATTGAAGGTACTGGAGAGCCGTCATTTTACAAAGAAGGTGACTCCATAAAAGTTTATGATAAAATCATTAATCTTAGAGAAATTTTAGGTTGGGAAGAAAACAAAAGTTATTATTTAGATGAAGAAAATAAATTTTATAAAATTAAAAACAACTCACTATATGAAAAATATAACTTGGAAAATGATTATTCATATAAACTAATTTCTAAAAAATATAGCGAAAATCTTTTTAATAAACTTAAAAAAGCAATAAGAAAAAATTATTCTGAATAACTCAATATTATTAAACATAAGGCAAAATCTGGATTTTTAAAAAGTTTTTATAGTCTTAATTTTAGACATATAAAGTAATCAATAAAACAAATAAAAAAATAGTGGAATAAATTTTATTCCACTATTTCTCTATATACGCAAACTTTACGATTAGAACCATCATAAGTATAACAAGTAGTTAAAATCATAAACCTATCAGTATCGTTTATATCAACTTTTTTATCAAAACTATCAGTCATATTAAACTCAACAATGTCTTTAACACCTTCAATAGAAGTATAATTGACACTATTGAGTTTTTTCTCATTGATAACACCACTTCGTATTAACTTATAATGACGAGCTTTATCGTTAACTATTAAAGTCGCTCTATTATACTTATCGTGGGTATTATCAACTAAAGGCGAAAACATAGTTTTTATATCAACATAATGCCCAAATAAAGTTATAACATTATCATCAAAGCTCTTATTTGCGAGACTCATAAAAACACTACCATCACGTTTAGGTTTTCCATCTAAGCCTCTCCAAAGAAACTCACCTTTATAACTTTCAAACCCAACAGGTTCTCTTATAAGATTATCCCCTACAATCAAATATGCTATAGGTTTCTTGCTCTTATATTTTGTTGTTAGAGTTCTTGTTAGGCTAGGCTTCTTATCATCCTTAACGATCCTTTCAGAGCGTTTCAAACCATTTTTACTTTTTGCATTATTTTTAACGTTTGATTTACCCTTTTTATTTACGTCGTTTATACCATAAGACTCTAAAATTTGAGCATCCTCATTTCTTTTCTGATTTTCAAAATAAACGTCTTTATAAATAAAACCTCCAACTCCAAGAGCGATAACTATTAAGATAACACCCAAAATTATAAAAAAATTTTTCTTTATTTTATCTATCATACATGACCTCGATTCTTATGATTATCTTAACTAAATTATACTACAAAATCAGCCTAAAATCAAGTAAAATCAACTAAATAAAGGTTCTAAACAATAAACCTCAAACTGTTGTATCAAAATCATACTTTTCTACCCTATTTAACCCAAAAAACACTTGATAAAACCCTAAAAATATGCTATAATATTTATAGACAAAACAAGATAGGATTAAAAAATGAAAGAAACAAAATATATTACAAAACAAGAACTAAATAAAACATTAAAACCTCATCAACTCAAAGCTAAAGAGTTCGTTGTGAAAAATAAACGTTGTGGTCTTTATCTTGATATGGGTGTTGGAAAGACTCTATCAACCTTAGCGAGTCTTTACGACATACAGCCAAAATATCATATTTTAGTAATAGCCCCTATCAACATAGCTAGATACGTTTGGATTGATGAGATCAAAAAGTGGAAAATGAACATACGCTACAAGTCACTAATTTTAAACGAGAACAATAAAAAACTCTCGAAAAAACAACGCTATGAATTATACGATGAAGTAAAAAATATGAAACCTACGATGTTTTTCATAAACTTAGAACTTGTATGTGATCTTATAGACTATTTTAAAGGTTCTTTTCCGTTTAAATTTTTAATAATTGACGAGTCACAATCTTTCAAAAACCCTAGGGCGAAAAGATTTAAAGCTCTTAAAAAAATAGTAAATGAAGTAGATAGAGTTGTAGAACTATCAGGTACCCCTACTCCTAGAAGTATTGAAGACTTATGGTCTCAAATATTTTTACTTGATAAAGGACAAAGGCTAGGAAAAACTTTAACAAGTTTTAGGATTAAATATTTAAGACCTACAAATGTAATAAACGGTATACCTATAAACTACGTACCTCTACCTCATGCTGAAAAAGAAATATATGATAAAATATCAGATATAGCGATATCTTTAAAGAACGTAAACTTATCTTTACCACCTTTAATTATTAATGATATTCACTTATCACTATCTGATAAAGAAAAAAAACTATACAAAACCCTAGCAAAAACAGAAGTACTCAAAATAGTAGACGAACCTATTTTTGAAGGTGTTAAAAAAGATGAACAAGATATAACTGTTATAGCAAAATCTGCTGGTGCATTGCATGCTAAACTTTGCCAAATGGCAAGTGGTGCTTTGTATATAAACGAAAATAAAGATTATATCAAAATACATGAACAAAAATTAGCTATGTGTAAAGATATAATCAACAGAACAGGTTCTAATGTTATGATCGCATACTTCTTTAAAACAGACCGTTATATGCTAGAAGAATACTTTAAAAAACACAAAATAGCATATAAAGTATTCGATGGCTCAGCTGAAATAAAAGATGATTGGAACAATGGCAAAATACCAGTTATGTTAGTTCAACCAAAATCTATGGGCCATGGCATGAATCTCCAAACTGGTGGTAATGTTTTGATTTGGTACTCTATGATATTTGATTTAGAGTTATATCTACAAACAAATAAAAGACTTCATAGACCAGGTCAAACAAAATCTGTTATTATTCATAGATTGATTGTTGACGACACAATTGATACCAAGGCTTCAAAAGCCTTAGAAAAGAAAAAAATGACACAAGATGATTTACTTGACGCTCTCGATGCTACTCTAAAAAGTTTGTAGTGCGAAAGTCTTCGCACGAGATTAATTATGAGTAGTAGCCTCTAAGTAAATCTACTATTCAAAAATATATAAAAAAACATTTAAAAAAGCTAATAAGTAATTTTTTCATATCTCGGCGTGTGGAGTAACATATGAACATAATTTTTCCAACTTAGGTTACCTCCTAAAGTAAACTTGATTGACATAATGTAACTTAATTGCACTAAACTCTGCACGCCACCCTTCTTTTAAAAAATAAAGTATTATTATGGGCTTATTTGAACATATACCTTCCAATCAGATAAACGTTTAACATATTTCATAAATTTTTTCGAACATAAATATAACACCAATATGGTTATAATAAGCCCATAATAATTTAGCTATCAAAAACTGATAGCTAAGTTATATAATTGTTTTAAAAGAATTATAACAAAAAAATTTTTTAGAAAGGATGAAATCGAATAATGAAAACTAACGATTTAAAACCAGGTGATATTTTCTTAATTCAAGGAAAAGTATCATATTGTAGAATTACAAAGTTAATCGAAGGTGAAGAACTTGAAAAAAGAGATAAAGAACTAGAATCTCAAGGAAGGTTCCCTGTAGGTTCTCCTTATGTTACAATCTCCCTAAAAGATCCAAAAGTTGTACACATCGATAAAGACCACCCAACAAAAGCAGAAACATACGCTGAGGGAAGAATCTATAAAAGAAAAGACGGCTCATCAGCATACTCAATCAACTCTAAATCAAAATTTGTACCAAGAGTTGCTCATATCAACGAAGATAAAAAATTCGATGAAATAAAATTGAATAAAGAGTTAGCAACAGATTCAAACGTTGTTCTAATTTGCTCAGTTTATCCAACTAAACGAATGAACGGTGTAGGCTTACACACAGTCTTAATTTTAGACAAAGAAGTTCGTGCTTTCGCTGGAAGTAGAGACATCACAGAACAACTAAAGAGATACAATATTGAAATTATACCTTTAGAAGATGAAGATCAAGAAGAAGTATATGAAGAAGTTGAATCTGATCCTAAGTATAAAGCAGCTTTAGATAGCTATGCTGAAAAACTTAATGAAGATATCGTTGATAACTCATCTATCTTTGATGAGGCTTTCAAAGATGAAGACGGCTCTACATCAGACGAAGATTTAACGCTTTTCGGCGATTTTGACGCCTAGTTCACAATAAGTTCAAATTAAATTTGAACAACAAAACCAATATAAATACTACAAAAAAAGAGTCTAACCTAAAAAATTAGGCTCTTTTTTCTACATTACATCGAACGGAAAAAAATACATGAAACTATCACTAAACTTAGACGTAATAAAAAAAATAGCTGAAAAACAACTTTGGACTATTAATACTGGTCGAGTTGATAAAAACGGTAAAACATTAAAAAAACCTCTAAATATAAGACGCTTATTTGGTGAAGAAATAAAAAGGGAAGATAATACAAAATACGATAACCCTCTAGCGCATCATCCCTATGATTGCTGTTGCTATAACTTAATAGAGCTATATGAAAAATTTGAAAAACATACAAAAGGGATACCACCGAATGTTGTATTTTGGTTAAATTCGCTTCAAGATAATATAGTTGTAGCAGACATAGAACCAAACGCTTCAGAAGAAGTTAAAAAATACTTTTTAGAAATGGATTATCTCTACGGTGAAAGAAGTTTAAGTAAAAAAGGCTATCACTTAATTTTCAAAGCTCCAGACGCATATAATCCGAGATTTATGGGACATGTGCAAAAACCAGTATTAAAAGATGATGAAATATCAGTAGAAATACTACAACAACATTGGGTGACTTTTACAGGTGATATCATACCAAAAAACAACAACCCAACAAAAGATTTCTATGAGTATTATGAATCTCTCACTAAAAAAGTTGACAGTTATAACGATTCTGACTTTGTTAAAGAAATAAAAGATAAACCGATTGAAAAAGAAAAAATACCTAGATACAAAGACTTAAAATATATTTTAGACAATATCGCTCAATATCAAAAAGAACCCGAAGACTTTGCAGAAACTGGCGAAATTGATCAATCAAGGTTTGATTTTGGCGCCTGTAGCTACTATTATCATCAAGCAATCCATAGTTTAAAACAATTAAATGTTTCTTATACAGACGAACAACTTGCATCAGCCGTATTTTATAAAGTTAAAGAATACCTAACAGAAAACTATGATAGAGATAAATATCACTCTCATGTAATAAACGGTAAAGAGTATCTGTATTATGCAATTGTAAATCTGATAAGCCAAAATAAAAAAGAAGGTAAAACTTAGATGAAAAAAATTTTAATTCCAATATTCATAATCTTACTGATACCGTTGATATTCATTATAAATAAACCTAAAAGTAGATTTGAACAATCTCCTTTTAACGAAAACTTTTTAAAACACAATTTTACCATTATTTTATATAGAAATGGTTGCCCTAGTTGTGATCTAATTTATGACGATATAAAAGATATTCAAAAACGACATCCAAATAAAAATATATATTTTATTGAATCAAGATCCATTTACGGTAAAAAACTCGTTGATGAATACAACATAAAAGAAGTACCAGCTATGATAACGAAAACTAAAAGAAAACTCTTGATTAATCAAAATTTAATAAGAAATGATAAACTTAATCAAGATATAGTAAACAATCATTTAGAAATGCAAAAATAGGTCTAATATGACCTATTTTTTAAATGCAATGTAAACTAACAATAAATTTAAAACTATAACAATAGCAACAACAAAACCTTCACTCATTTTACCTACTCTGTATAACTTAAACAAATGTTTTTTCTTAACAATGGCTCCACTGCCATATCTTATATATCCAGTCTTATATTTAAACCAACAATTGCCAGCATAAGAAAAACTATCCATAAGTAAATGCGTAAAAATTCCAAAAGCTATCCATAAAACATAAGCGTTAAAATAACCGATTATCAAAAACGGTAACAGAAAATAGAAACTATGAGTAAAACCCCTATGCTCCAACGGTAAATGAACATATCTTCCCAATATAGAAGTATTGCTATCAATATCTGGAAGTAATGCTCCAAAATATACTAAAGCAAATATAATAGCCGCTTGCAAATAAATATGAGAAAAACCTAAATCGAAAAAATGATTCATAACCTCAACTCTAATAATTTGCAACAAAGGGATAGATTCTATAGACTTTAAGGGGTTTAATAACGTAACAGCCAACCCTAAAGCACAAGCCTCTGAAGTTACTATATGATTTTTACCAAGCATACACTTAATCACCTACCTCTCTTAACTAAATTATAACAAAAATAATACATTAATTAAAGAAAAACAACCAAAATGATACATTAAAGGAGAAAAATTTATGAAATTAGACGAAACTTTAAAATTTTTAGTAAAAAACAACATTAAAAACGACTCAATACCTATGTTATTAGGTGAACCTGGAATTGGAAAATCATCTTGGGCCGAAGGTTTAGCAGACGAATTAAACGTAAAAATCTTTACTCTTGCTTGTAACCAATTAGCAGAAAAAGCTGACTTAACTGGAGCTAGACTTATTAAAGATGATGATGGTGAATATAAGCAATACTTCTATCCTCATCAAGTTATAAGTGATGCTATAGAATACGCCAAGCTTAACCCAAGAGAAACATCACTACTTTTCCTTGATGAAATCAACAGAACATCAGCAGATGTTACATCTGCCCTATTATCTCTTGCAACTCAAAGAATGATAGGTTCAAAGAAATTACCAAATAATCTAAAAATGATTATAGCTGGTAATGATAAAGGAAATGTAGTATCTTTAGATCAAGCATCAATTTCAAGATTTAACTTATACCATATCGAACCATCGACAGAAACATTTATCTCAATACATCAAGACTTAAACCCTTATATCAAAAATGTATTAACAAAAGAACCAGAATTAATCTTCTGTAAACAAGTAGTAACTATAAGTGAAAAAGACGATAATAAAGATACTGATACAAATAACGATATATACGAAGACGTTGACTTATTTGAAATAGATGAAGATATGGAACAAATCGCAACGCCTAGAACTATCGCCAAATTATCAAGATTTTTAAACGACTTATCTCAAGATGATATAAAAAATCTAATGACACAAACAGACTTTGTGAGAGGCGAAGAAAAAAGTATTTTGCAAGAAGTAATTGAAGGCTTCACAGGTCAAACTTTATTTTCTGCTAAATTATTATTAGAAATCATAGAATCTCAAAATAAAAACATTGTAACAAATGCTCAACAATTTAAAATGGCGAAACCAAACATTTACGATGATTTAAAGAATCAACAATCAGTAGATGATATAGAAGATATGGTAGAAAATCAATTAACTGAAAAAGAAAAAGAAGATTGCTTAATCTATGCTTTAACAGAAAAAAAAGATAACTACAATATCATATCAATACTACACAACTATATGACAACATTTAGCCCTAACGGTGTTAAAAACTTAATGGCTATATCTCAAGCAAACGACTTTGATAAAGATAACGTTGAATGTTTCTTAAACAATAACTCAACTTTAACTCAATCAGTCGCATTATTGTTGTCAATTTAACCAAAACAAAGGAAAAAAATTATGATAAACATAAAAAATCAAGCCCCAATAAGCCTTATTGCTAAATACCCAATAAGGCTTTCGGGTGATTATAATCCAATAGATTTTATCAAACAAACCATAGCAAGTAAAATATTTAGCTCTCAAATTAATAACAATCCAGTTGAAATAGATTTAGACAATACACCTATCAATGAAGATAGTCTAACACAATTAATTTTAGAGGCTTGCCAAGATACATTAGATGTAACAAAAGAAGATACATTAAAAGAGTTATTCAGTAAAACTTTACTAGATTTTACAATAAATAATCAAACAATAAATAAACTATTTGTAACTCAAGCTGCAACAATAGCAAAACTACCAGATCCGTTGACACCAATTAAAGTCAACGCTTTTCAAAAAACTTTACCAGTATATAAGCCAGATATCGATATAATACCGAATTGCAAAAAATTCTTATCAGATAAAGTATCAGAAGATACAGTTTTTGCAAGTTTTGCTTATACTACAAACGTTGATAACTTTGCTGTATATTTTAAAACAGAATCTGATTTTAACGATTTTAAAACTTTTTTCAAAACAGAAACTCAAAAAATCATAAATAAATTTTCTCCAAATACTCAAAGTTTACTAAAAGAGTTTGATAAAGTAGAACTAAACAAACTAACAGAAAGTTTAATACTAAGAAACGATGATACAGACAACAATGAAGAATACTCTTTCGCAAGGACTCTTATAACATATTTAATGTATTATCAAAACAAAAACGTAGGAATATTTCCTTTTAGTTTAATGGAATTTTTCAACCCCCTATCAATAGTTTTTATCAACATTGAACGCCACGCTCACGCAACGAAATCCCAAATAGAACTTGAATGGGAAGATATAACAAGGGCTAATAACAATAGACCTAAAATAATATCTAAAAAATCTTTAAGAAAACTAACTACAGTTGAAAAACAAATAAGAAAATTATCTCAAAAAGCTTCAAGCATGACTAGAAATATTCAAGCTGTAAGTAAAATTAAAAAGAGAAAATTCCCAAACGTAAGACCTGCAAATATGGATATTTACAAAGCCGTTGTAAAGATATTGAAAAAACAAAAATTTGTTAATCAATCTCATAACGTCTATAAGAAAAAACATACAACTTTCCAAAAAGCTAATAGACGTCACCCTAACGACTTTAACAAACCAGGTGTATCTCAACAAAACGTATATAAACCAGATATTCATATCTACGCTGATACATCAGGCTCAATATCTGAAGAAAACTACGCTGATTGTGTGAGATTATTAATAAAATTAGCAAAAAAACTAAATGTAGACTTATATTTTAATAGTTTTTCTCACGTTATATCATCAGCGACGAAATTAAAAATCAAAGATAAAACAACAGCTCAAATATATAATCAAATTCAAAGAATAGATAAAGTATCAGGTGGAACAGATTTTAACCAAGTTTGGACTTATATAAACGACTCAAATAAACGTAAAGAAGAAATATCAATAATGATAACAGATTTTGAATATCCAGTACCTAATAAAACTCTAAAACACCCTAAAAATCTATATTATGTGCCGATATCAAAAATGAACTGGGATATAATAAAAGACGATATAGAATGCTTTGCAAAATCAATGAGTCATATTGATCCTCTCATTAATTTCAAAATCATAGTATAATAAAATGGGTGTATCCACCCACGACTTTAGTTGTAAGGTGGATTTCACCCTAAATTATACTAGAAAAGGACATGATAATATGAATGAATATGAAAAAGATCAAATAAGATACGAAATAAGAACATTCATGAAGAATCTCACAGTCTTTAAATTGATGAAATACGCATTTTTAACACTCATTTTTGTGGGACTTCGTGTTATAACCTTTACATTTATCGCTCCGACCATTGCAATGAGTGCTATTATAAGACTACTTGATGAAAAAGACAATATAAGAAAGTTCAAGTATACAGTTATAGCTATACTTTTCACTGTACTATTTTTGATCCAACTTGCGTGGTGGAAGAACTTTGTAAGATAAAAGAAAGGATAATCAATGACGAAACAAACAATTACATTAGTGGATATTTACGAACCAGAAATAGAATACGACATTCTACTAGTTGATACATCAAAAACTCCAGAAGAATACAAAAACCTCATATTAAATGAAAAAGAAAAACTCATAAGATTTAATAAATTCACTATTAATAGATTGGTTAGAAATCTACATTTTAAATTCGAAAAAACTAAAGAAAAACTCGACAACAACATTAATATACCCGTTTAAAAGGAGAACGATATGGCTCTAAATTTTAGCAATAACGGTAGTAATAATAACAACAACAATAACAACAACTCATCAGACCCACTATTCAACCCGTTTCTAACTCAGCCTCAAGATAACGACGACTTTGACGTAGAATCTTTGACGGTTAACTACAATGAAAAATTTAAAAACAAAACAAAATGCTTATTCCGTGACGAAGTCATAAAACAAACTCTATCAACTCTAATAGGTAAAAATAAACCAAACGCCATTTTAGTAGGTTTAGCTGGTGTTGGTAAAACCGAAATAGTAGAAACTATAGCTTCAATGATAGAAAACGACAATCCTCTTATACCACCGAGCCTACTTGACTCAACTATATATGAACTAAACCTAACTTCCCTTATATCTGATACATCGTATAGAGGACAAATGGAAAAAAAGCTTAACGATTTGCTTACGTTTTTATCTGACGAAAACAATAAAGCGATACTTTTCATAGATGAAATACACAGATTAGTATCAAGAAACCAAGTTTATACAGAAGTTGCTCAAACTATTAAACCCTACCTTGCACGTGGGGATATAAAAGTTATAGGCGCAACTACAACTCAAGAATCAAAAAACCTAATGGAAGATCCAGCTTTTTCAAGAAGATTTTCTAAAATCATAGTCGATGAATTAACTCAAGAACAAACTTTAGAGATAATCAAAACACTTAAACCACAATTTGAAAACTTTCATAACAACAAAGTATTATTAGACGATAAAACCCTTGAGGCTATTGTAAATATATCAGATAAGTATAAATCAAAATCTCAACATAGACCAGATGTAGCAATAACTCTACTTGATAAAGCTATGAGTGAATCAATAGTTGATAGACTTGAAAAAGAACAAAAAGCAGTTGAACAAAACAATCAACTTGTTATTAACGCTTTTAAGCAAAATCCTCAAATAATACTATCAGATGAACAAATAGAAAATACTGCAAAAAAAGCTTTAAAAGGAAACTCAAAAATAAAAAAAACAAACTTTAAAGAACTTGAAAAAGACATAAAAGCTGTTTTAAAAGGTCAAGATGAGGTGATTGAAAAAACTATAAAACAAATCAAACGCTCATCACTTAATATATACCCTAAAGATAAGCCTCAAACATTCTTATTTTTAGGCTCATCAGGTGTTGGTAAATCAAAACTTGCATCAATGATAGCAGAAAATATAACAGACGAAAAGATGATATATCTCAACTTAACAGAGTTTAAAGATTCATCATCAATTAATCGTATTATAGGCTCAAATATAGGTTATGTAGGCTCTGAAACAAACAGAGAAATGATCTTTGATTCTCTACAAACAAATCCTTATCAAGTAATTTTACTAGATGAATTTGAAAAATGCGATAAGTCTGTTCAAAGACTATTCATGCAAGCTTTTGACAAAGGTTTTATAACAGATAATAGAGGTCAAATTATAGACTTTTCAAAAGCTATAGTTTTCGCAACAACAAATGCTCATAAAACAGTTAAAAAGCAAAACTCAATAGGTTTTAACAAAACTGAAAAAGTAGATGAAATAGACAATTTAAGAGACTATTTCGATATAGAGTTATTAAATCGTTTTGAAACTATTTTAACTTTTAACAATATCTCAAAAGAAACTTTTAAAACAATCTTAAAATCAGTCTATGAAAGAGACGTTAAAAGAATCAAAAAAGAATATCATAGAAAAACAAAATTAGATGATACTCTATCAGACAAAGATACAGAAACTCTAGCACAAGACTTTAAAATCGAATTTGGCGCTAGACCCGCAGAAAAAATAATACAAAACTATATAGAAGAAAAGTTCTTATAATAGAGCTTTTCTTCAAACAAAATAAACAAAGGAGAAATTTCATGCCATTAATAGTAGGGCAAAAACCTCAAAAGAAAACATACGATCAAAAATTCTTTCATCAAGATTTAACAGGATCAGGCAAAAAAGAAAGAGGGCTATTAAATAGCCATCAAAACTTAGGTGCTAAACCAGATAATGATACTGTTCATAACGAAGACTTAGAGTATAAAAAGCTTGAAACTAAGTTTAATGCAGTTAAAACAATATTTTTGCCATTATTACCTATTCCCTATCCTATAGTAAGTAGTATACTTTATAACGATCAAACTTATTTAGAACCGATGCTACCAAAACAATACATTGAAGTTGGAAAAGTACCAACATCAGACCAAACTATATACATGTCAATAATGCCAGCATCTATAAGAATTACAAAAGCAAAAGACACAAGCCCTACGGCTGTAAAAGACTTAGTAACAACTGTTAAAACAGTATATTTAATATTTAAAGTATACAGAGACTCCCAAAATATTCTAAAAAGAATAAAACATTCTGCTATAACATCAAGAGAAGACGCTTTAAAATTTATGCAAAAAAAAGAACCAAAAGAAACTATTGATATGAAAATCGTTGAAGATTATATTGACGATTTAAACATAGTAGACCAATTATCAGAACAAGCTAGTGTTTGGAATGAAGATTTAGCTATTTTACTTGATAGTACTTTAGCTTTTATTAAAAAAAGATCAAATAATAATATAAGACTTATGAAAGATGGCGCTATAACATTCGTAGAAAATATGAACAATTATATGCTGGATCTTGAACAATATACAAAACTCTTTAAAATATTAGAAACATATTTCAAAGATAATGATTTAAATAATATCTGTAGATTAAACCTAAATCTACTTTTAGCAGAAACTTTAGCAAGTCTAAAAACACATAAATCAAAAATTCCAACTATAAGCCCTAAAACAAACCCTAGCCCAAAAGTTAACCCAATGTTCTCAAAAGCTCAAAAAGACGCTATTATGTCAACAGAACCTTTAGTAATGGTTCAATCAGCAGCAGGTAGTGGTAAATCTACTGTGGTATTAAACCACATTAAATATATGGTTGATTCAGGTGTAGCCCCAGAAGATATAATCGTACTTTCATTCACAAACGCAGCAGCCGACAACATCTCATTGAAAAACCCAGGTGTTAACTCAATGACAATAGCCAAGATGATTAACGAAATCTATCAAGAAAACTTCAATCACCAATTATCAACGCTATCAACTGTTGCAAATACCATTATGATTTACTTTAAAAATCACCCTGTAGGTAGCCCTCTTGCATCACTATTAAATAATTTAGCGTTAAATAGATCTAACAGCTTCATTGAACTAACAAACTTTGTGGAAGATAATTATGATGAAGTAATTAAAATCCTTGATAAAATCAATCAAACAACATTAGAGCTTGAAATTATCATCTGCTACAGTTCAATAGATACTTTAAAAGAACCGCAATCAATAACATCAAAACACTTAATAATTGATGAGGTACAAGATAACTCCGTATTTGAATTTATCTACACTTTAAAATATGTTAATAAACACTTAGAAACACTTTTTATTGTAGGCGACGCAAGCCAATGTTTATATGAATTTAGAGCGTCAAATCCAACAGCTCTTAATGTTATGGAAAACTCTGGTATTTTCACGACTTATAAACTACAAACAAACTATAGATCAAATCAAGAAATACTAAATTTCGCAAATAACCTACTAGCAAACATCGAGGCTAATCAATTTGCAAAACTACAACTAAGAGCAAATAATCTAACTAAAGTAACAAAAGATACTTTTAAAGAAAAAGTTAAAATACACTATGAAAAATGCAGAATACAAAAAGATATAAACGACACTTTACCTCTTATCATAAAAGAAAACTTAAAAGATTATATAGAAGAAAAACTAAATAACAAAGAACAAATCTGTCTTCTAGCCTTCTCAAAAGTTCATGGCTTAATAATGCAAAACGCAATAGCTGAAAAATATCCAGATAAATCAATCATCAATATAACAAGTAAAAGAGTTAAAAACATAACTTATTTCTCAAAATTTATCTGTAGATTCTGGGAAGACACTAAGTTCTACGATATAGACAAATTTATCCCAAGCGTTGTGCAAGGTATGTATACAAATATAAGCTACTTCACTTATGGTGATCAAATTGATAACCTTCAAGATTTTATCCGTAAATGGTTAACATCTGAAGATACAACATTAAGAAACTGGACTAAACAAGCCAAAACTAAAAACATTACAAAAGATGAACTAAGACAATATGTAAGAGATAATATGCTTGATTTTGAAATAAAAACTAACGCTATCAAGCAAAGACTATTATCAGGTAAAAACGAAGACTTAAAAGATACTGAAGGTAAAGACTTTATAATATCAACAATACACGGTGTAAAAGGCTTAGAATTTGACAACGTAATTGTTCTAATAAAAAACTCAGAATTAAATAAAGAAGATTGTAAAAGACTATATTATGTAGCCTTAACAAGAGCTATCAAATCAGAATATGTAATAGCTTATGATACTATCAAAGAACCAGTTATAGTATCAGCATATAACGAAGAATTAGAGAAGTTGGTATAAAAATGAATTTAAAAAGAGGAGACGTCATTTATGTGAAAGCCAGTAACTATCAGCCTACAGGTTCAGAAATGTGGGCTGATAGACCAGCTATAATAATATCAAATGACATTAACAACAAGAAATCACCCGTATTACAAATAGTGTATACGTCAACTAAGATAAATAAAGAAAATATGAAAACTCATATAAGACTTCACTCTCTCTTAAAACCATCAATAGCAATCTGTGAACAAATACACAGTGTTGATAAATCAAGAATAACAAAAACTTTAACCTCAATAAACGAGGATGAAATGAAACGAATCGAAAAAGCGATTAAAGACAACTTAAACTTAAAGTCGAATTGAAACTATGGTATAATGAATATATAGAGAAATATCTCTAAATATTCAAAGTAAGGAGAGTGAACACGTCATTGAAAAATTTAATAATTAGTTCAAGGTCTTTTGAAAAAACATTTGATTATTTAAAAGATAATAATCTAAATCCAAGAAACGCTAAATCTATATTAAAAGTAATGAGAACTCTACCTCAAAACGAGTTTTCTAAAATAGATAAGTTTTTTAAAAATACTTATAAAGACTTTCACGACAAAGGTCTACCAGTTTTACTAGAGTGTGATATAGAACAAGACGAACTGACAAAAATAGATAAAAAATTCTTAAAAATCTTAGACAAGCCATTCGAGTTAAAAAGCTATGATGAAGAACTAAAAGAGCAAGAAGAAATCGAAAAAAGAGACTTTGGCTATTTGTACGATGATGAAGAAGAATGAGACTAACTTTAAACGACATTTATGAGGATATACGAAACAATGAATTTCTAACAAAAATTGAGCTATCCAACCACGTTGAACAAAAACATATAGGCTGGTCTGATACTCAAATGTTAGACAGGGCATTAAACGAAAACAAATCGGTATCCTCTTTTAAAGACAAAAATGATTATCTTGAATGTTTGCAATACACCATTTGTGATAATTTTCAAGAAATTAAAGAACAACTAAGGAAACGAAAAGATCAAGAACGATTTATTGTCACAACAAAATTTGATGACAACTTATTTCAATCAGACGATCCCGTAGACTTTAACACCCATCACAAAGGAATAATGCGTGAGAGAGATGGGAAAGTCTACGAAGTAGACACGAATCAGGTCTGTGTAATGCTTATGAAAGACAAAAAAAGTCCTTATGGGATGAGCGTTATAACGTGCTATCCAGACTTAATAACAGAAAATATAGAAAAAACTGGTAAGGACTTATCCAAAATCGTAAATAAAACAAAATTTTACGAAAATGGCAATGCTACAGCAAGACTCTTTGCAAAACTTGCCACAACAGATTGCCCTTACCAAATCTTTCATAAACAAGATAGTGCATATAATACCCTATCCATCAATTTTCCAAGTAAAAAATCTGATAATATGAAATATCAAATGAGATTATCAGACGATTACTCTAACCTCAAACTAGCTTATACCGATACATTCAGAAATAACAAATGGACTACAAAAAATCTAAGAGCAGATGAAAGAATCAATTTTCTCTTAAATTACCAAGAAGAACAACAATATATAGAAAAACAAGAACGAAATCTTGAAACTTTAAAAAAAGAAGTTAATGAGGATAGATTAAAGAAAATAAGAATAGACAAAGAAAGTATAACTAAAGATAAAGAATTAGAACTCGATTAAATATAAGAAAGGACAAATTATGGGCTTAGACCAATATGTAATAAAATTAACTAACAATCGTGAAGAAAAAACACTAGCTTCTTTCAGAAAAGTGAACATTTTACAAGGTTTTTTTGAACGTCATTTCAACGTTATAAATTGCATACCTACCGAAATTGATGAAGACACAGCAGAATATCTAGTAGAAATTACAAATATGTTCTTAGACAATATATCAGATAATCTAAAAGAAGAACAAATAGATGATTACTGGAGCAAAGAAGGTCAATACAGAAATTTAACAAAAAAATTTTTAGAAGAAATTGAAAACAACGAAACACTACAAGATATAGTCTATGAGAAACTACCTATAACCGAAGGCTTTTTCTACGGAATTTATGACCTAGACATTTCATATTATTTAGATATTATAAAAATAAACAAAGCCTTTAAAGAAATACTAAAAGAATACGATAAACTAGAAGACAACCAAAAAATAGTATACCTTTGCTGGTATTAAAAGGAGAACCGACATGAAAAAAAAGAAAAACACAGTAATAACAAGAAGAAAAAAGCTTTGTATCAACGAACATACAGATATTGATTGTTTAGGTAAGGTTATTAAAATCAAAAATAAAAACTTCTATCAAGACTCAACAAAAGCTCCAGATAGAATTGATCCATATATTATGGATACAGAAAGAACTTTTAGATTTTACGCTCAAGCCCCTTACCTACTAAATAAAACAGGAAAAAATTATTAAGTTAGTAGATAGACTCTACTAACTTTTTTAATATTAAATTTAAAAAGGAGAAAAAAATGCAAAAACCATACAGTGAAGAAATTTGTCAAAACTATAAAATAGATTTTGAAAAACTTAAAAAAACTCTGCAAGATATAGACGAAAACTCAGACGAGTTAAAAACATTAAGCCAAAAAACAAATGTCAAAATAGACACTTTACTAGATTATAAAAATGGTAAAATTGAACTTGACAATATGCCAATTACTTTATTTGGAGCTTTAACAAATGAACCTAAACGTGCAGCTGGAATAACTGCTGAATTAAGACTAATTCTCATGCTATCAGATATAGAAAAAACAGCTAAACAAACAGGCTTAAATAAAAATGATTTAAATCATTATAAAAAAGACTTTAATTCCCTATTCTACGTATCACTAAAAGATGCTTTAAATATTTTAGAAAATAGAGTTTTTGAAGAAATCAATATGGATATACAAGAACAATATAACTCAATAATAGTAAACGAAACTTATAGACAAGAACTTTTAGAAAAAATGGGTTTTAAAACAGATTATAAAAAGCAATCTTTAAACGATTTTTACGCTGAATTATTCCTATTTTTCTCATCAAATGATTTTATGCTACGTGATGAAGATGAAAAACCAGTTTATATTGATGTTGGATATTTTGAAACATTTTTAAACTTCGCTAGTAACCTAAGATTAAATATTGATGTATCAACCTTTTTAGAACTTTTAACGGAAAGAAACATCTCTTTAATTTTCACTAAAGAAGACGGTAAAGACTATTCAAAATTAGACGATATGGATGTCATAATTAATGATTTTGATACAGACTTTTTAAGATTAAACACTGTAACAATAGGCGATAAAATAATATGGAGTCCACAGCTTTTCGATACCGACAATCATAAACTAACTTATCAAGGAAAATATTTAGATGATTGTGACACTTTCGATACAGACAGTATAATAACAGTAAGTTATCTTGAAAAAGACTTTTCTGATAGATTAACACAAAACATTAAAGCTATCAAAGATTCTCTAAATATAAACGAACTTACAGTAAGACTTGCTCTAAAAGATGAAGAACCATTTAGACTAATACTAGATGTACTAAAAGGCGTTAAAATAACAAACTTTATTGAAGAAATCCAAGCAGCAATTTCAGAAAAAGACAAATACGCTCTACTCGATATGAATAAAATACTAAACGGTACTAAAAAAGACATTGATATGATGTTTGAACTTGTGAATATAAGCTTTGTCAATGTTAACTCAAAAAATGCTAGAAATGTATTAGAAGGCTATATCAAAGAAAACATAAGAAATACCTTTATGGTACTACAAGACTACAGACAATTAAATCAAATCTAAAAAATTGCCAAACTTAAAAAACTATGCTATAATATAGATGTAGTTAATTTTGTTTGGCTTTTCATAAAGATGATGTCTCGGTCGATGTTTTGTCTTTCTGAAATGACATTTTTTGTCCTCTCTTATAAAATAAAGAGAAACCTTGAAAAAGCCCACTATTTATTTAATAGTGGGCTTTTTAATATATAGAAATTTTGGTGAAAAACTATGATATACTATAAATTACTAGCAATAATAGACTTACTATTTGTTGGATTTGTAATGAGAGTCACTTTAGGTGAACTAAAAGTTTTAAGCGACACACCACCTAAACTTTTCGTAATATTTCTTGCTTTAATATCAGTATTGATGATTACTTTAACACTTATAACTAAATTAGAGAAAAAAATCATAACATACAAAGGAAAACAAATAGAAATCTCAAATAGTGATAAAATGTTTATAAGGTTAATACGAAAAAACAACTATGAAATTGATGATAATCTTAAAAAATTAATGGCAAAACAAAGTAGCAAATTTGCAAAATTGACTTCAATCATCATAACTATAGCCGTTTTCATAAAAATAGGTCAAATCATAAACCTAAAAATAAACTTATCACAAAATGTAAAACTTGTTATATTACTTATAATTATGGCTATGATGTTTTTTGTGGGCTTAGAAGTACTTTTTGATACGAGAGCTACTAAATATAACATCATACTTCCCTATTATAAAAATTTGATACTTTTAGAAACAATAAAAGAACTTGATAAAAAAGACAATATTAACGCTATCAGTTTTCTAAAAAAATATCAAAATGTTGAACTTAATGAAGATTCTATAAATGAATTAAAAAAAGAAATTAAAAAAGGAAACGACTGGGTGTCGTTATTAATCGAAATAGATAAAAACACTGATTTTCTAAGATAACAAAAAAAAGACTAAAGTCTTTTCGAGTTATGTTTTTGAACCGATGCTTTCAAGCTACTGAAAATTTGCCTTGGCGTATGCAAAAAAAGGATACTTTGGTTCAGCATCACTTGATATCTCTAAAGGTTTCGGATATCAAATATATTCCTAGGTAGCTCAACGGCAGAGCGCTCGGCTGTTAACCGATAGGTTGTGGGTTCGAGTCCCACCCTGGGAGCCAGCAGGTAGAAATACGCTGTACACTCACGGTATTGAATGAAAGTTTAAGCGATCTGTAAGATCGTCAACCATGGGGCCGCCACCTATAGGTGGTATTTTAAGGGTGGTTAGTTCAGTGGTAGAACGTCGGTCTCCAAAACCGAATGTCAAAGGTTCGAGTCCTTTACCATCTGCCAAAACCCCGTTTTGAAAATAAGCTACTCATAAAAGATAGCTTATCAGCAACTCATGAAAAATAACCTTAATGCGCACTCAAAAAAAGGTCGCCTTGGGTAAGCGTCAATTGACACCACTAAAGGTTTCGGGTGTCATTAATAACTCGTCTACCATGTTGTAGAAAGAGGTATCAAAAACGTTCTCGATCTAAGAGGACGTTTTTTGTTTATAATTTCATTGGTGTGGTTTTTTTTCCTCAAAAACAATATTAAATAAGCTTAAAATATTCAATATACAAAAATAACCCTCTAAACGCTCGTTTAAGAGGCTTTTACATCTTAGCTATATAACTAAGCGTCTTTCAGTTCAAAAGTCCCGCTACGAGCCTCTGAGGGGCTTTATTTTTATTATCAACGAGAAAAAAAACTAAAAAAAATTAAGAGTGTCTTTTATAGATGCTCTTATTTTTTTTAAACAAAAAAAAAGACGCTTTTTATAGCATCTTTTTTTCTAACATTTATAACAAAAATCATGTGAGGTAAAATGATGGTATTATTCATCCACCCTACAACTATATTATACCAAAGAAAAAGCAAAAAATCAAATAATTAATTTCAACAAAAAAAAAGACACCTTATGAAGTATCTCTTTTTTTTCCGTAAGCAATCTTTTTTCACGAGGTAACTAATGACGCCAAAAAAAATATAAAGTCTTTATATTAAGACACTCTTATTATAACAAAAAGAAACCAAAAAATCAAACGAAAAAAAAGACACCTTTTAAAGTGTCTTTTTCCCCGTTAGCAATCATTACAAATTTTTTCAACGAGACTGTTGAAATGTGTAAACAACATCTACACACTTATATTATACTAAAGGAAACTGAAAAAGTCAAACAAAAAACCTAAATGTATGAATTACATCTAGGTTCTTTTCTACATAAGTATTTCCTCAACACTTATTATTGCTTTAGCATAATTATTATATCAAAACTAAAACAAAAAAATCAAATAACCTAGAAGTATAAAATACCTCTAGGTTATTTTTTTTCCATTTAACGAAAGATTGAAAGGATCAATGTCTTTCATAGAAAATTATTTAGAAAACAAACAAAACAAAAATAATTACACTTATATTATAACGAATCTCAATCGAAAAATCAAACAAAAAAAAAGAACTTAAACGCATAAAATGCATCTAAGCCCTAAAAAAAGCTAAATTTAAACTTTTTATTACACTTCGTATCTCACTACGAAATTAAAGTCATAACAGATTCACTTTTGTATCGCCATCAATATCATAACAAACTAAACAAAAAAAGTCAAAAAAAAACCCTAACATATTAACTACATCAAGGCTTTTTTTCAACGACGAACATTCAATTATTTAATACTTATCTTAAAAATTATAGACAATTATCGTAAAATATTATATCAAACTCTAATCAAAAAATCAAGAAAAAAAGCCTAAGCACACAAAGTATACCTAAACTTTCTTTCTTCTACCAAAAGCACAAATATTATTTGATACTCTTATTATATCAATTAATCCCTAAAAAGTCAACACTTTACAAATATTTATTTAATAACCCATCACCAGGATAAAAATCAGCAACTGGTTCACTTTCTTCGTGGATTCTGCCGACCATTTCATCAGCCATTTTTTTATAGCGTTCATCATCATCTTTAGTTTCAGTACTTAAAACTTTAGCTTGACCAGCCTCTAATATGCCTTCTCGTTGAGCATACTTTTTATTAACGTTTGAATCATAGTTTTTCTTTATTGCATAATAGCTATCTCTACTAGGTGGAACATGACGTTCAACAATACCAGGGTCAATCTTTTTATAGTCTTTGCTTATTTCAACTTGATTGTGACCTTTATAGTCGTAAACTCGATAGTCCCTAGCTCTGTCTTGATCTTTTTCATCAATCCCAGATCTATCCATTAAAAGCTCCCTGTATTCATTACTACCTAAATCTAAATTAATACCATCACTTTTAGATGTGTTTTCCCTATCCGAGTTCATTTTCTTATTTATCACTTCTTGCTCATGAGCTTTTTTGAGTTTTTCTTCTTTCGCTCTTTGCTCTTTCAAAAACTTTTCTTTTATTTTCTCACTATCTTTAAGATATTTCTTATAACCGTTTACAAAATCTGGATCACTGTTGACATATTCCTTTAAAGTCATTTTCCTTAAACCTAATTTTAACATTGCTTTAGAAAATCGGTCTTTTAATTTACTCATATCCTCATCTCCTTACATATCGTAATCATAATCATCATCATTATCGTAACTATCGTCTTCGTATTCAGTTTCTTGATGTTCATTCTCATAACTGTTCTCATCTTGTTGTCTACGGAATAAATCTTTCATTTCAGTTTGAACTTCAACATACAAATCAAAATTCTTATTTGATGCTAAACTAACGCCCTCGAAAAACTTTGCAGTAAAAAGTCTTGTATCCTCAAGCTTTGAATCATCCATTATCTCAATCATTTGTAGTTTATACTTATCTTTCAATTTTTCATCAACCTTAGATTCATCGAAAGACAAACCAGTGGATTCTTCATCTGGATAAATTTCCGATACAGCTTGTAAATAACTACTCATAGGTATACTAATATCTTTATCATTTTCAAAAGTATTAGCAATATCATCACTAAAGTCAGAAACTAAATCTCTTGTACTATCTACAAAAAGTCTAGGGCGTCTCACATCAGAAAATACCTCAACTCCAAGGCGATCTGTAACATAATTTTCATCAGTATAATATTTTGGTTCTGTGTAATTTTTATCTGATGTAACCTCGAAATATTTTCTATATTTAACATCACTTTTAGCTAAAATATTAATAGTCTTTTCAGTTGCTTTATTGATATCACGAGCAGATATTCCATCAATTTCTCCCAAATCGTAAAGTTCTTTTCTTTGTTTTAGAAAATTATCGGTTATATTAGACCTTTCTTCTTCACTTAAACTCATATCTTGCATAGTATCGTAATATCTCATAGTCAAAGCTACGTTATTAGCAGCTAATGTTCTATCAGTATAAGGAACACGACCATCACGACCTTTTTTAAATAAACCATCTATAACGGGTATTAATTTCGAATCATTATCACGTAAAGTATCATAATCTAAGTTTGTAGTTGAAAGTAGACCATTTGCTACGATATCTTTAATATCTTGTCTAAAACCCTTATTAAACATACTCATACCGACAACCATACCTAATGATTGACAAACAGTTTCAGTATTAACCCCTCTCATAAGAGGTATCATACAGCATAAAGCAAGCTTTTGATTCATCATTCTAGCATTATTTCTAGCTGTAAAATCTACATCAGCGTTTTTATCTAACCACGCTTCATCTCTTTTCATAGTATCTACGATAGAAACATAAGACTTCTCAACATCTTTAAGGATATTTTGAACTTGTTCTTTCTCAGATTTTTCTCTCATTCTATCCTTATCATAGGCGCTATTAATAAAAGCTCTAACTAATCTTCGCTTTAACATATCTAAATCTCTCTTTCTTAATAATCGAAACCATAATCATCATCAGGTTCATCGAAATCGTAATCAGGGTTACTAACGCCATTTTCAACAGAGTTCAAATAACTTTGTTCATATCTATTAACAGCAGCTTTTTGAGAATTTTCAATATATTCTTGTTGAATCCTATTTAATCTTTCTAATTCAGTTTCTTTGTGAGACTCTTTATGAACACCATCTTTAGCCATTTGCTTAAACATATTAATAGATTTTTCATTTTCTTTGTTCATTTCTTTTTCTAAATCAACACCTTTATTGACAGGCTCTTGCGATAAATCAACACCCTCAGACATAAAACTTTTTTCATCACTTAAATTATTGATATATTCATCGATTTCATCTAAATAAACATCATCAAAACTATCACCTTCAACCTCAAAATCGAAATATTTGAAATTATCTTTTATAGCATTAAAACCTAAATCAAGCTCATCTTCAGCCGCAATTGCATCATATTCATAAACGTTCATGCACGCATCGAACATATTTCTCATATAATTTGCTCTTAAATCACCTTCAGCCAAATCTTCATAGCCATAATCTTGAGAATATCTCTCAAGATTATTGCCATATTCATTTATGAAAGTTCTATCGAACATAAAATCCATTTTTTCATAAGAATTATCATAATTCATAATCATTGTCCCCTTTCGTTTCTTCATCTTTAAGTTCTATATTTTCTAACCATTTTCCATACTCATTTTTAGTCTGCTTTATCTCGTAGTCACCTTTTACATCCTTTTCACTAAAAGTCTTTAAAAGTTTATTTTCGACTCCTTCTTTAAGTCTTTCAACATACTTTTCGCTCTTTTGACAGGCAAGTTCATCTTCAAGACTACTTTCTTTTTGAATTTGTCTTAATTCTTCACGTTGTTGTATTAGTTTTTGATTATTCTTAATACTATTTGGTGCAAAATGAGAAGTATATTTGCCCTCATATAAGTTTTCGTTCATTCTACAAGACTCTTTAAGCATATCGAAAACTCCACCATAAGCACACTTATACATAACAGCACCGTCAAAAGAGGCTAAATTTTCTTTATCAAGTTCAACTGATTTAATAAGACCATCTTCATCTGTTAAGTGTTTGGCTAGAGTATCAACATAATCGTCATTTATCTTAACGCCCATACCTTCATCTGAAGTATATAGTTCTTTAAAAGACCTTTTCCAACCGTCGACTGTCAAATGATCCTTATTATAATCAACTTCCCATTTGTTATTTTTAGAGTTGTAATTAACTAAATTACCACTCCACAAACCTTTAGATGCACTTATTAACAACGAGAAACGTCTTATAGCATCCTCTGCACTGTGTTTCGATTGAAGTATTGATTGTGTCAATGGATAAGTCAACTCAGTCGCAGCTTTAGGGCAATCATTACCCACAAGTCTCATAGCCTTTTGACTGAACGAACCTGCTATACCAGTACCTACGTTTTTAACGTTTGTTGCTATCATAACGTCTTGATTCATTCTACGAGTAGCAAGAGATTTATCATGAACTTTCATATTCTCAAAGTCAATTTTTTCATCTCCAACATCAACGCCTTCAACCCCTAAATAAGTTAGATAATCACTAAGCTTTTTAGGTGAACCCTTAGCGCCAGTCTTAATACATGAATCATATACTGATTGAATATGATTTTGCATACCGTCATATCTTATATAACTTTTAGCAGTAGACTCAATATTACAATCAAAGTAGAAATCACTCATTTCATCAACGAAATCTTGCAACATCCTATCTTTTTTAACTCCAGTCATTACTCCTTTTTCACTCATATTGTAAAGATCATTTGCCTTTAAAGTCATTTCAGTCCACTTTTTATCTAAATCTTTATTGAAATGCCTTGCAACTTGTATATCAAGACCATCATTCATATTTAAAGGATAAACCTCAACTTCATTTCCATCTAAGTCATTCATTTTAACTTTATGACCTAAATCCACTAGATTCGCCCTCATAGAAAACTTATCTAAAGCCTCTTTATGAGCAAACTCTCCTTCAAGTTTAGCTAAACCTACACTATCTCCATCAAAGTCTCCTTCAAATGGTGTATCTATATTAGGGTTAATCGAGCAACCTATAATATTATCATCAACCTTAACTTTTAAATATCTAAGGTTAGAATCTCTCAACATAGGATCTCTATTAACCATTATATAATCGTCTTCTTTAACATCTAAAACCTCAGCTATTGTAGGGCTTATAGCAACCTCATCTATTTTTAAAGTAGGATTTTCAGACCAAACAGCAGTAGCTGAATTAGATATTCTGTGACTCATTAAAGAGTCTTTGAAAATATTATGCTTTCCTTCGAATTTACGTTGTCTTATATCGTTCATAATATCGTTAAAACTATTTTGAGAATTTTCTACAAGTCTTCTTTGTTCAACCTCGATATCCTCTTTTTCGACTTTACCATTTTCTACTAAATAATCGTTATATTTATAAACCAAAGCGTTCTTATAAATATCTATATAAGAATTTGTATAATCGTGATTTGATAAAGTACCATCAACGAACTCCTGACCACTTCTCAAATAACTACTCAAAATAGGTAACTCATAACCATTTTCAGTTTCTTTCAAGCTTTCTCCAGTTATATAGTCAAGCTTAAATGGTAGCTCTAACATTCCACCTCGTCTACCTAAATCTGATAAGAAAGTAGAACTCATAGATTTCAAATCAACCTTATTTTTTCCATTTTGTAAGGTGATGAACTTCATATCCTCAACTTCATCAAGCTTAAATAAGAAACGTTCTTCTTTTTCATGAGGCTTATAGCCTAATCTTAAAGTACCATCTTCTTCTATATCCATACCACAAGTTATAAAGTACTCTCTAGCGTTCTTAACGGCAGCATCATTATGAGAAAAGTTTGCATCTATAAGCTTTGTAGCATCTTTTGCACTTAAACCCCAAACGTATTGACCAGATACCCTTCTACCTTTACCGATCTTATCTTCTCCGTAAACATGAGTTTTAATATCAGCACTTTTATCAGTTATGATAAATCTAGCCTCGCCTACAGCTCCATCAAGCTTATTTCCATCTAAGCCAATGCCATCACTACATTTCTCTTGTTTTTCCTTAGATGTACCTGCATTAAATCTACTTACAGCAGGAAATGGCGCCATATAAACATCAACATCAGGATTATTCAAGCACATTTGTTGTAAATTAGTTAATATCTTAGTTTGTTTTTCGCTTAAATTCTTCAACTTACATTCTTCTTTAATATCATCTACACTCTTATCCAAATCAACAACATAACTTACAACACCTTTATTTCCGTGTAAATCGCATATTTTATCTTGAATAGTTAAATCCCTTAAATTTCCTTGTTCATCTCGTATAGAGTTATTTTTAGCAAATCTTTTAGTTATAACATTACCATCATCTTGAGTATATCCAGCTAAAGTTACATCCATACTCTTAACAGGCTCACTTACACTTATTGAAGTTAATAAGTTTGATCCTGTCATACATTGCCTATCAAAAGGTTCATAAGAAGAATATCTAAGTATTTCGTGAGCCATTAAAGGACATCTTCCGTCAAGTTTTCCTCTTATAGCAAAACCGTCTTTATCTATCTCGCAATCTTCTGTTAAAAATCTTTTAGCCCCTTGATTACTACTTGTAGCAGTCGTTAGTATCGGATCGAAAATACCATCAGATTCTTTAGATAGAACAGATATATTACGATTTCCAGTTAAACTATAAGTATCTCCAGTATTATCATTAGCATAATCATAGCCATCAACATTTTTAGCTAAGAAATCAGCCATAATAGAAGAACCGTCACGAATATCATTATTATATCTAACAGTTTTAGCTTGTGTTTTTATAATAGCCTCTAAAAGCGATTTATCCATACCATTTTCAAGCTTTTCTTTTACAAAGTCCAAATCATAACGTTCAGCATAAATATGCCTATAACAACCGTTTAAAAGCGTATTAGAGCCTATTTCATCTTCGTATGTCTTAGAGGTTATGATAGATTTTTTAAGATTGTATCTAATTTCATCTATCATCTTTTGTTTATAACCTTTGAAAAGCGTTCTTTCTTCCATCGTTTTGTTTTCGCCACGATTTTGAAATTTAATACTAGCTTCATAACCTGGAACGAAAGCGTAATTCTTATCGTTATTGAAATTAGTCTTAACAACACCCATCTCATCAGGTACAAATATTTGACCAACATGACCTACTACATCACGCTTTGTTATACCATTTTTACCAGTTAAACCTTGAGCAGTATTAAGAGTACCCTTATACTCAACAATACCGTTTTTATCCATTAAAATGTCATTTTCATTAAACTCTAAACCACTCATTTTAAGAGTTTGAACAATTTCACTATAAATATCCTTAGTAAATTTATCATTTATATCTTTCATTTTAACAGTTGAGTTTTTATCAAACTTAACCATATTTTCTTTTATAGTTTCTAAAAAAACATCATTACCTTTTAACTCATCAGGATTTATATCAAGTATCTTCATAGCCTCAAGTATATCAGCATTATTTTTAAAAACGCTAAAGCCTGTTTCAGAATACTTACTTACTCCAACTGGATTGAATCTATAGCCCTTGTAATCTTTCTCAAAATTACCTATTTCGTAATCAATAGAATCTTTTAAATGTAATTTTATTAATTCTCGACTATCCAAATTATCTGGATATGTTAAAGACTCTAAAATAGCCTTTCTATCAATATCATTAACAGCACTATCAAGTAAGCTTAAATCAGCGTCAGGCTTAAACAAAGTCTTTTTCTTACCAGTTAAAACATCTATATAATCTTGTTGAATACTTGCTATATTTTCATCCATATCAAGCTTATAATCGTAATCTTCAAACTTTGAGTTTTTTTCAACTTCATCTATAAGCCTATCTACATCAAAAATACTTTCATAAGTTTCACGAGCGTTCTTTATATTATCTTTAAGATAATTTTCAGCTTCTTCTTGTGAACGAATATTGATAGTAGATGGCGATAAATTTTCCATAAGATAAACTACACGCATCTTATTGCCGAAATATTGTTCTTTACGATAATCATCAGAAATCTCAGTACCTTGTAAATGATTATATAAATTATCATAATCCATAGTAAATCTAGTATTAGTTAAGAAACTTGAATTATTTTGAACTACTTTACCATTAACACGTCTTTGAGTTATACCACTTTCTCCTACAAGTTTATCACTATCAAATCTTTTAACAGGCTCTCCTAAAGCAAGCTTAACAAGATTTAAAGCATCAATACCACTTACATGAGGTCTTATATTCTTTTGATCAGAGCCACGTCTTGTAGATGAATAAATAAGTCTCATACCGTTATCATAAACAGAACCTATATAATTTTCTAAGCCCATCTTTTCAGTTAAACGCACATTGATTTTAGTACCATCAATCTTAGCTCTTATTTGACCTTTCTCAAGGTCTTTATCGATAACATAAGTTTTTCCTAAATCGGATAAACCTCTTAAAATAGTAGCAGATTTTAGTCCTTCAGTTTGTCTTTTTAAAAGATCCATATTAGTTATATTATTAAGATCAAACTCATCATTAACCCAATCTCTAACAGCATTATACTCATCAGTCTTAATATAAGGCATAACATAAGTTAAACCACTAACATCATCTTTTTCAAGTAACTTATCAGCTAATTCTCGTGTCCTCACCTTTATATCTCCACCATTTTGATAAAAGAATGGCTCTGTATAAAGCTTTATATTTTGTTGTCGTGATAAATTTTTCACCTCTCCAGCTACGTCTAATTCAGTATTAAATAAATCCGATAAATTTTCGATTTCACTAGATTTAACGAAACTAAGTCTACTACCATTACTTAAAATAGCTTTTCTATAAGCCACATCAGGCATATAAGGACTTATTGGAATATAACTTAAATCATCATTCATTTCCTTTATACCTTTAGAAAACTTAGTCATTTCAATAAAATATCCATATTGCTTATTTAAAAGAGCTTTATGGTTTTCATTAGTGTAAAAATTTTCACCCATTCTATCTTTAAGAGTTTTATTAAGACAAGATTTAAAAATATTTGAAGGACATGTTTTCATAGTTAGCTCTATGTAATTACTAACATCTCCATACTTATCGAAATATTCTTTTTGCATCATTTTATTTTTAGCTTTCATAATCACATCTAGTCTTCGTCTTAACTCACGAGCTTCGCTAGTTCTTATAAGATTATCTTTATGATTTTCATTATAAGTTTCTATAGCGTTTTGAAAGCAATACTCATAGAACAATACGTTAATATCTCTACTATTAGTTATTTTCAATTTCTATCACTATCCTTTCTTTAATTCTTACTTCTTCTATAATTATCATATCATACAACAAGTTTTCACCCAAAGAAAACGCCCCGAAAATCAATATATTGAACATCGACTTTCAGAGCGTGAATTAGCTATTTAATTATTTTTTTCTTTTAATACCGAAAGTTACAAGACCAACGCCTAGACTAGCTAAACTTGCTAAACCTTTAAGAACCATAGCACCAGTTTTTGGTGTAGGCTTAATGTCTTTTTTATCTGTAGTTTTCTTATCGTCTTTTTTATTGTCTTTTTTGTCGTCTTTTTTAGCTTGTTTTGTACCAACTTCGACAACTTTATCGATAGCTTTAGCTTTAACGACTTCTTTTAATTCGTATTTATCAGTCATTTGACCTGTTTTTTCATCGATTTTATAAACTTTAGTAAGTTCTTTAATACCTTTTTGACCTACTCTTACAACACGTTTTTCACCAAATTTCAAATCAGGATTTTTAACCTCAACAGTTTTAAAATCAATATCCTCTTTAGTTGTTTCAATATTGCCTACAACTACGATTTTATCAACAGGATTTTCTTTAAGTTCTTTTTCTTCTTTAGGATTAACTAATTCTCCTTTATCGTTAACTTCATAAGTAGTTTTAACTTCTTCAGAACCTTTTTTACCTTCTTGAATAACTTTTTCTTCTTTGAAAGCTAATTTTAATTTAGATACATCAATAATAGGTTTTTTAATTTCATCTTTTTTAGTTTCAGATTTAGTTTCAGTTTTTGCTACTCTCTCTGGAGCTTTAGTTTCAGCCTTATTATTAGTTTTTTCTCTAACTTCAATAGTTTGAGGCAATTCTATAATATTCTTAGTAGTTGTAGCAGGTTTTGATTCATCTTTCTTTTCAAGCACTATATCTTTACCTACAACAACTTCAGTATCTAAATTAACTTCACCTTTAACCTCAGCTTTAGCTTTGTTTTTATCTTCAGCTTTAGTTTCAGCTTTGTTTTCAACTTTTGTATTAGCTTTAGATTCAGCTTTTACAAATTCAGTCAAAGGCTTATAAACAGTATTAAAATCAATTTCTTTAAGTTTAATATCAACGTTACCGATTTCAACTATTTTTTCAACAGCTTTTGATTTAGTAGTAGTTGTTTCAACTGTATCAGTATGCTTTCCGTCTTTTTCTTTATAAGTTTTAACTATTTGTTGAACGCCTTTCTTACCTTCTTGAACGGTTTTCGTTTCTTTGAATTTTAATTTAGGGTTAACTTTGTAAACTGTATTAAATTCAACATCTTTTTCAACGATGTCTTTTGAACCAGTTTCGATCAACTCATCGACAGGCTTTTTAGTTATCTCAGTTTTACTTTCAGGTTTAACTAACTTACCTTTTTCATCAATACTATAAGTATTAACAGTTGTTTCAACACCGTTTACACCTTTTTGAGTAACTTTTCTTTCATCAGTTTTTAACTTAGGGTTATGTGTAAAAACAGTATTAAAATCTATATCTTTAGCTATAACCTCTTTATTACCAATATGAACGATCTCATCAACAGGCTCTTTAACAACCTTAGTTAAATCTTTAGAGTCCCTTTCTCCGTCAACACCTTTTTGAACAACTTTTGTTTCACCAAATTTAAGAGTATCATCAGCCTTAAAAACTGTCTTAAACTTAATAACTTTACTATTTTCAGGCTTTACACTGTCACTTAATACATTAGTTGGAACAATACTATCTTTTGGCATATCTGCTGCAAAAGACGCTACCCCATTAAGTAACATAGAACAAGTTATCAAACCCGTACCAATTTTTTGTAAATCTTTCTTCTTCATCATTCTTCATCCTTTCTTTCAATAAAAAATTTATATCAAAGCAATTAAAATTCTGGAAAATTCAAAATCGCTTTAATTCTTAAATAATCTTTTTTTGTGACGCAATGCAACTTCTCAAAAAAATTAACTAAAAGTCTTTTTTGATAAGGCAACAAATCGTCAAGCTTAACGTTAAAAGTATCATTTTGTGTCATACACAAAATATGTAAATCTTCTTTTTCAAAATCATCTAACTCAAAAATTTCAGCTAAATTATTTTCAGTATCACTATCAACACTAATCTTATCGTTTTCCATACGTTTTAAACGATTGATATCAATACCTAGTCTTTTAGATAGCTCAACTTGAGTTAAATTGTACTTCTGTCTTCTATCTTTTAGAAATTCGCCAACAGTTTTTATCATTTTTATAGACCTCTCACTTGATATTATTTCTTCTACTAAGCGAATTATACCACAAATTACAAAGAAAATCAACAAAAAAAAAGAGAGGTTACCACGCCTCTCCTCATTTTTATTACGATTTCAATTGCTTGATAACTTCTTTTTCGAAATCACCATTGCAAATATCTTGCCAAGAATCTAAACTAACCAAGAATTTACAGAAAGCATCTGTGATAGTATATAAACCTTCGACAGCAATTTCATCATGTCTAATATCTTCGCTGCCGTATACTCTAGAATCTGCATCTTTCATGAGAGCGTTCATTTTATCAATATCTTCTTGACTATTTCTTTTAATATATAAAGTGCCATCAAGACCTTTCAAATTACCATTTTCATCACTTGTAAAGTAATTCTTATCTTTTTGCATTTTAAATTTACAATTATGATAAGCATTTGCCAAAGCGCTATCTAATTGGTGATTAGCAACATTCGATTTACGATTATAAACATCGCCTCTTGATACTAAACCATTAGCATATATTTTATTAGTTTCTTCAGCATATTCCTTTTCAAACTTACTAATAATATCTAATTGATCTTTATTGACTTCACTCTCATCCATCAATCTCTTGCCTTTATTTTCTTCATACTCTCTCATATCTTCTTCCATATCATAGACACTTTCCCCAGATATATCAACATTACCACCATCAGATTCAATACTGATAAGTTCCATGATAGCTGTTGAATAATCATCTGGATCAAGTTTTTCTATATCATAATCAGTGTAATTATGATATGTTTTATAACTTTCTACGATATTTTTCACAGATAATGCTTGTCTTATTCTCTTTTCTAACATTCTTGAAAAATCAGGTTGATTACGTCTGACATCAAAATCTTTAGCTGTTGATGTTGACGGTATAGTTTGTAAATTGTACTCGTGACCAGGATGTTTGATTTGATTTCTGTGTAATCTATAAGCCATAGGCATTATATTTCCACCTCTATTCCAAATTGGATTGTCCCCTGCTCTAAAAACTATATTATTTTTAGGTGGGAGTAACATCAAATCGTTATATCTTATAACTGGTTCTTCAACAGTACTCTTAGAATAACTAAGCATACCTTGATTCTTCATAAAGATTTTCTCTAAATCTCTTGAAACGTTCTTGCCGTCTACATAACTACGATGTGTTGTACCACTCAATTTTTCAAGGGTTTGTAGTAAATCTTCGTCAATAGACTTAATGAAGATTATATCTGATACGTTCCCCTGAATGATCTTATCAACCGAATCACCATAAACATCTTTTAATTGCTGCAAAGTTTGTAAAACTAATAGCAAGAACTGCTCTTGACCTAAACCGATAGATAATGTTCTTTCAAGGTCACTAATTCCGTGACCGTCTGATTGAAGGTTCCCTACCTCATCTAAAACAAATCTCGTTGAAAGCAATGGTTTTTGATTTTTCTTGCCTAAATACGCTTGATCGAAATTCAAATCTATAAGTTGTTTCAACAAAATTAATATTATCTTAGCGTATTTTGCTAAATGAGGTGGTGTAACAACGAATATAGCTTTTGGTTTTTCTGTATATCTAACAGAAGTTTGCCATATAGCGTTACACTTAGTTGGGAGTACTTCGTACTCGCCATTTTTTTCTACCAGTTTATCTTCGTAATACTGCACATGACCTAACCTATATACAATTCCCCCTTTAGAATTTTTAGTCTTGACTATTTCTTCGAGATAACCGTCTTTAACGATCTTTTCATCTAATATAGGGTTTTTGACATAAGTTTTGCCGTCAAGTGATGTTTGATAGCCTTTTCTAAATTTAAAATAGAAAGTTTTGATTAACATATTTGTTTGAGGGTGTCTAATTTCAAGTTTCAAATAAGCTTCATCAGTCTCAAATATACCTTTAAAGAGCATACGAGTCCAACCTTCTCTTGTAATCATATCCTCGTGTTGAAATTCACTACCTTTGTACTGTTGACTGAAATTCTTATCTTTATAAGCAGTCCAGACACCTATCATAGTTTTCAAATCGAGTTTTTTCATATACTCGTTTGTAAATCTAACTCCTATTTTTCTAGGAAAAGCTAAAGAACTCATATCTACACTTTGACTAATAGTTCCACTTGTCAAAGTTGATATAGTAGGATCTGAGAAAAACGCCATTTGTGTTATAGCAATTCCGTAAACAATAGTAATAGGTAAATGTCTCCATTTTTCCCCTACTCTACACCCAACGTACGACTTTCATCATATTGGGCGTGCCATCAAGATTTCATTTTTAATCACTATAACTAAATTCAAATCCTTTAGTTCTCTTATACACACATTATAGCGTATTTTTAGGAAAAAATCAAGGAAAAATAAAAAAAAGCCATAATAATATGACTTTTTTAAATACAATGGCGGAGAAAGAGGGACTCGAACCCTCGCACGATCGAAATCGCCTAACAAATTAGCAATCTGTCCCCTTCACCAACTTGGGTATTTCTCCATTTCGTCTTATATTATAGCATATCATAGCAAAAAAAGCAATTGTAAAAGAAAAAATAAACCATTCTTTCTATTAAAAGAGAAATACCCTATTGATTATTGAACCCTTATAGATTAGTTGTTATAATAAAATAAAAAATAACAAAAGGAGATATAAAAAATGCAAATTACAGGTTCAACAAATATTAAATCTTTTAATAAAGGTAGATCTTATGATGGACTAAGAAAAAACCATTTTAATCTAAAAGATAGAGAAAGAAAAGGAATCTCTAAGAATAAAAACTTTAAAAATTTAAATCAACATTATTCTTTTACAAACTATAAAGATGAACTTGATGATATTTATAAACAATTAGAAAAAGACATTGAAGAATATAACAATAAGCCCTCACAAAAAAAACACAAGTCACGACAATATAAAGACCTCGATGATTACGTAGAAAAACGAAAATCACATAAAAGGATTAATAAAGATTTTCATGGCTTAGAATATATGATGATTTCTAAACTTGGCTCAATGGAGTCTTGGCAACAAGTTGTAGATGAGTTTAAAAGTCATAACGTAAGCGAAGAAGACACCTTGAACTGTTTAAATGACGCATTTAACAAATATGCTAAAAACTTTAACAATTCATTCCAATCTCATGGTTTAACAATGATCGAATATGACACAAATTTAGATGAAATAGGCGCACCACATATGCACTCAAGGATTTTTCTTAGTAGAAAGCTTAAAAATGGGTTACCTGATACTAATTTATCTAACGCTTTAAAATCTAAATATGGCGAAAAACTTAATAATAGGGAACTAATGGAAAAATTTAGATTTGATTTAGATAATTCATTAGTGGAACATAGTAATGTTGCACTTAAAAAACTAGCTCATGAAAAAGGTTTTGAATATGAAGGTCTTGAGTTAATAAGGCTAAAATCTGAAGAAGTAGGATTAACTCACAAAGCTTATATAGAAAAAAAGAAAAAGAACGACGACAAAAAAAACTTGATGAACGAAAAAAGGAACTCGATAAACGAGAAAAAGACCTTAATAAACGAGAAAATCAAATACAATCACAAGAAAAAGAAATACAATCACAAAAAGAAGATTTAAAGGCTCAGAAGGCTCTTTTAGATAAAAGAGAGGTTGAAATATCACAAAGGGAAAAAGAAATAGATGAAATACTAAAAGATACAACAACTTTACTTAATAACGTTAAAAAATTAGAATATCAAATTAAAAATGACCTTAAAAATTTCGATATAAACTCTATTTCCTATATAAATGGGACTTTGATAAATAATGAAAAACTTTTAAATCAAATACAAAAAAGACTTGATGAGTATCATAAAAAGTATCACCTTGAAAATAATCCTAGAAATAACTAAAAAATCCTAGAAAAAGCTTGACATTTCAACTAAAACACATTATAATATAGATGTAATTGATTTTTTCAATAATTTTTTATTGAATTTCATTGCATAATTCCTTATATTTATAAAAAAACTAAAATTCTGAAGAAAAAGTGTGGATAATATCTACGCTTTTTTTCATGCAATTACTCAAAAATCATTGAAAATAAGCCGAAAATATGATATAATAAAACATAAATAAGAGCATATTTTATTTAAAAAAGGAAGATGAAAAATGACCGAAAATATTATGCAAAAACTTTTAGTCGATGTAAATACTAAAAACCTTGTTATAAATAATAAGTCTATAGCAAATTATGACGAAACCGACCTCACAACGAACATAATTGAAAAGTCTAAATTATGTTGTATTGACGGCTTAAATCATACTATGGAGTATTACCCAGAGAACCCTTTGTGTAAGTTGATGTACGATGAAATAAACGAAGATTTAATCTTAACGATCAAAGTGATTAAAGTCATAAAATACCATTCAGAAAATAATAATACCAGTCTAATATGCAAAACTAAAAAAATCCATTATAAACGTGAAGAAAAAAAACTTATGCTTTATGATAATACGAAAAAAAGCAAAGGATCAGTAAGAGAGCTAACATTTAAAGACTTAAAACAACAAGTTTTCAATTTTATATCAGATTTTAATTTGAAAAAAATCATCTATAATTTTATCGCTCTTAATATTCTTAACGAAAACAAACTTTTTTATAAAGACTTAAAGAAAGAAATTTTAAATGATAACTTGTGGATTCCCGTCAAAATTAGTAATTTATACGAAGATATGTATTATAACAAACGAGATTTTCTACTCAAAAAATACAAATGGAAAGCTCCTAAATCAGCTAATAAATACGAACTAATCAAATCAATATTGATTTTTAAATCAAAAAAATATATCCAAGAAAATATGATAAACAAATTCTGGCAAATGGATATTTCAAATATTAACGACTACGCTATTGATTTTAGAAAAAACAAAGAAATAGCTATAAAAATGTACTATACGTTAATATCAAACCAGTTTGATAAATCTGAAATAGAAGAATTAAGAAATATTGACTATATTCTTATTGACTATATCAAAATGTCATTTGAATTAGACTTGTACCCGAATACAAATATAAAAACACTATCAAATCTAATTAAAAATCACGATAAAGTGATGATTAAATGTAACGAAAAAACATTCAATAAGAAAACTAAACACATTAAAATAATCAAAGAAAATTCTAAATTTAATAATTTAATATTACCCGATAAATTCATCAAAATAGAATACGAAAATGAATTATTCAAAGAAGGTATAATTCAACATAACTGTGTATACAGCTACCTAAACGAAATTTTAAAAGATAGATGCGTAATATATACTTGTATTCACGAAAGTAAAAAGTACACAATAGAAATCATCAAAAAAAGAAGAAAATTTATATTACGTCAAGTGATGGGTATATCCAACACCCCTGCTCCAGAAAACTTAATTCAAGAATTAGAAACACTACTAAAAGAACAACTCTAGAAAATACTTGACTTTTAAGCGAAAATGAACTATAATAAAGGTGTGGTGAAAATCACGCACCCTTATATTTTAAGGAACTCCTTTATTTTTGGTTCAACAATCGGAAAAAAAAACTGTAGGTATTATAATCTACAGTTTTTTTTGCATCATAATATAAAAAAATGCTTGATATATAAACTAAAACATGTTATAATAAGGATGTAATAGATTTTTTTCAATAATATTTTATTGATTTGGTTACTTAAATTCCTTTTTACCTAAAATTAAAGAAAAAAAAAGAACTGTAGACTACAAAGTTTACAGTTCTTTTTTTATCAAAAAAACTTAAATTTTTCTAAAAAAACACTTGACATATGAGCTAAAACAAATTATAATAATAATGTAATGAACTTTTCAAATAAAAAATGTTGTTCTTTAAATTTCGTGATATTAAAAACTCCTTTCACAAATGAATTTAAAGCGGAAAAAAAATGTAGGCTAATAAGGTCTACATTTTTTTTTGTTTTTTCTTTAAAAAACACTTGACTTTTACCTCAAAATGCCCTATAATATAGATGTAAATGATTTTCTCAACAATTTTTTGTTGAATTTCATTACGTATAATTCCTTATATTTGAAAAACCTAAAATTCTGAAGAAAAGTGTAGATAAACTCTACGCTTTTTTTCTTTATATAAACTAAAAAAAGCTCTCCACTATATAGTAGAGAGCTTTTACGCCTACTTATCAGACTTTTTAAGATTACAATCAGTACAAAGCATTTGACAGTTTTCTGGAACAGTTTTACCACCTTTAACCCAAGGAATTATATGATCACCTTGCATTTCTTCAAACTCAAATTCTTGATCACAAATAGCACATTTATGACCTTGTCTCTCATATGCTGAAAGTTTATCTCGTCTATCGAAACTTCTAATTGATAAACACTTTTCTTTGCCCGTAAGTAAGTATTCATAAATGCCAGATTTTTTAGTCACATCTTCATCACCCATAAGCCTTTGAATTTCTTTTTCAAAAAGTTTAGGATCAAGATCCCTTCGCTTTCCATATTTATTATAGTAAAGACCCCAAGGAAGACCCCTCATTTCTTTTCTATATTTAGGAAAAATTGCTTGAGTCCACTCAATAACAGACCTAAAATAAGACCAAAGCTCTTGAGCTGTAGGATCGTGCTGATGCTTGCCCATGTAATCTTCAATATCTATGCCGTCTTTATCACTTGCCCACAATAAAGCTGTTTCAAGGTATTCTTGTCTAATTGATGAACCTTTTAAATAATCTCCAGCTAAACCATCAGCAGCACTTTCAGTCTTTGAAAAATACCTTTTAGCATCTGTCACCCAACTTCCAGCGTAAACTGCATTTCTCAACTCTTGATCTGTTAATCTTTCTCCAGATATGTTTATAATTTTAAACCAATCAAGCTTTTCGCTATCATCTCCATCACACACATAAACAAAAAGTTCATAATCAAGTATTTTATTTTGAATATCGTCAGGTAAATTCATAAAATACTTGCCATCTACGGAAAAACTTCCGTCTACATACTCGCAAAGCGATATTGTTCTTTGTTGGCCATCTAAAACCTCATAAGAATCGTCTCCAGTTTTCGCCCAATAAATTACGTTTAGTGGTAAACCTCTCAAAACAGAACGAATAACCTCGTCTCTTTGAGTATCTTTATAGACAAACTCTCTTTGATATTTAGGTCTTATATCAAGCCTATCATCATAACCCGTCACGCCTTCTTCAGCGTCGTTGAAATAACCCTCTGTAACTTCTCTAACGGTTACTTTTCTTTCTTCTATAATCATAATTTTTTCTCCTTTTATCTTATTTCGGGATGTTTATTTTTGATAAGTATTCTACCATAAGTTTTTAATAAATAACCATCTACATCACTAGCCCTATAATGTATTTTTTTGGGTCTCTCATCAACCCTTATCATTGGGGAAAATCTTGCCGATTTCATATTTCTAACAAAAGGCTTACCATTTAAACTTTGCTCTAAATCTTTATAAAATTTATGACATTCACACCCCATATTTTTCGCTGTATACCCCAATATCTCAAACTGATTTAGATTATATTTATCTAAAAATGTAATAGGAACTCCCATAACACCCTAATTATCGTATTTTGGGTAATCATCAGGATTATATTTTTTTATTAAAATTAAATCCTCATGACGTTTTTTAATATCAAGATTTGTATACCAACATATATTACCAAATGACGCCACCAAATTACCATTTTCATCTTTTTTTATGTTTTTTACGTTCTTCAAGAACTGTAGGAACATAAAAAAGTTTTGGGGCTGGATTGTTGTTTCCTAACCACATCATATTATCTTTTAGTAATGGGAAAATTTCTTTACATATAATTGCATTTTGATTACCTATAATAATAAACTTTTTATCATATTCAACTAAAGTTGCTACATATTCTCTAAACAATGAAAAAGGTGGATTAGTAACCACTATGTCAACCTCTTTTAAAAGTTCCAAACACTCGTCACTTCTAAAATCACCATCTTCTTTTAGTTCCGTTAACTCATTTTCTCCCATTTTGAAAAGCTCAGCTACATCAAGCATATCTATTCCACCGTCACCTGTTGCATCATAAATTTTAGTAACCACAGCTTTATAAGGTCTACCCTCTTTCGTTTCATCGTTTCCTAAAACTTTAGATAAAGAAAACTCTTTATTTGATATCGGGGATGTTGCATAACAAGTTGCTATAAGTTTTTTAAGACCTAACTTATTGAAATTTAAGACAAAATATTTAAAAAAATTACTTTCAAAAGGATCGTCGCAATTACAAAGAATTGTTTTTCCTTTAAAGTGTTTTCTGTAGTGTCTCAACTCTTTTTCAATATCCGTTAATCTAGTATAAAACTCATCATTCTTTTCTCTATTAGCTCTTAATAAATTAGCATTACCGCTCATTTTAATCAACTCCTTTATTTTTTCTTTTAATTTTTTTATTATACCTATATTATACGCCATTTTAACCCAAAAATCAAGCATTTAACAAAAAAATAAACTTCAGCCTTCTCAAAAACAATCACAAGAAGAAAAAGAATGTGGCATATGCATTTTGTATACAAAATATTTTTAGGTGGGACACGAAATTACTATTTTAGTAAAAGTTTTTTCTACAAAAAAAATCACAAGCAAAAAAAACACTAAAATATTACTAAATTACATATTCTACTTTATTTTATATATAATTATCTGTCCCACCTATGAATAAAAAGGTCTTAAACGTTGAAATTTCAATGTTTAGAGGCGGGACAGATGCATTTTTTTCCTGTCCCACCTAGTTGTAAAAAAAATTTTTAAACACTCTTTAAACGGCTTATTTTACTACTCTTTAAGGGGTGGGACACGTGGGACACGTAGTGGTCACTTAGTGGGACACAAGTATGATTATACATTTTTTTTATATTAAATTTCTATTCGTTTGTCAATTATCTATCTGTTTTCTATATATTACGATAAAGATTGTTAAACTTTATCAATTAGAGGGACAGATGTCGTTTTTTCCTGTCCCACCCTACTTGTTGAAATTTCGACGTTTCTAAAGGGGGTGGGACAGATGGGACAGAAGTGTCCCAGAAAAAGTGGCCGCCAAAATTGATAAAATTATCCATTTTTTAAATATAATTATGCATTAACGGTCGTTGTAAAAAACTAGTTAACTCTACATTGACGAAAACACTTTTAAATGATATAATAACTATAGAATGTTAAAGAAATTTCAAGTTAAAACTACAGAAAAATGAGGAATTATTATGAAACAACGAAAAACATTAGTAAAAAAAATTAGAGTTTCTATAAGTGCAGATAATATGGGAAAATTGAACAAAACTGTTCTATCGCATAACTTATCCCGTTCTGAACAAATAGAAATATTGGTTAACAAATATTTAAAAGACTACAAAAAAGAAATGAAAAGGTTGATTTAATCATGATTGATATTAATAACATTACTATAGATAGACTAAAAGTAGAAGTCGTAAAAGACTACTTATCTACAATAAAAAAGTCAGATGATATCACTCCAGCAGAAATTACGAGTAATATCATCCAACTCCAAAATAATTTAATAACCAAAAGAAATTATTATGTCAATGACAACGGTGAGAAGAAGAAAAGAGCCGATGCGTGGAGCTACGCTCATACACTAACTCCGACTCAAATCTCTCTCATCCTAGTGTCATTATATCATATAAAACTTATCATGTCAACAGAAAATATGATAACATCTGACGATTGTTATTTGGCAATATATAATGACTCTGGTAAGAACGAAGGGATCTACACTCAAAGCGATGATGTATTTTGGTCGTTAGCTCTACAATTTAACGCAGACATAACAGAAAAAGAGTATAAACTGATGCTAAAATCTCTAAGAGCCTACGCTGAAATGGCTCCTTTGTGTAAGGATAAAGACCTTATTTGTGTTGGTAATGGTATACTTAACTATAAAACAAAAGAAGTTATGGACTATAACCCAGACATTGTATTTGTATCTAAAATAGCTACAAACTATAACCCAAACGCAACAAACCCTATAATAACAAATCCAGATAATACTAAATGGGATGTTGAAACGTGGTTTGAGTCTTTATCTGATGATGAAGAAATAGTAAATTTTCTTTGGTTACTTGTAGGCGTTGTTCTAAGACCTACTGTAGATTGGAATAAATCATTTTGGTTTTATGCAGAAAACGGAAACAACGGAAAAGGAACTCTCTGTTCCCTACTTCGTAATCTTTGTGGTCTAGGTAATCATACAAGTATACCTTTAAATAGATTTTCAGACGATAATATGCTACTACCTCTTATGAATGTATCAGCTGTAATAACTGACGAAAATGATGTAGGTATATACGTTGATAAATGCGCAAACCTTAAAGCTTTAATAACAGGTGACACTATAAGTATCAATCGTAAATATAAAGACGCTGTAAGCTTTGTATTTAATGGTGTGATGATACAATGTATAAACGAATACCCTAGACTAAAAGACACGTCAGACTCAATGCTAAGACGTTTAGTAATCATACCTTTTGATAACTGTTTTACTGGAAAAGAAAACAAACTTATAAAATCAGATTATCTAAAAAGACAAGACGTATTAGAATATGTACTATATAAAGTTATAAACTTTCCGTCTTATTATGACTTAGATATCCCAGAAGTGCTTACTGAAGAATTAAAAACATATAAAACTTATAACGATACAGTTGATGAATTTTGGGAAGAATTTAAAGATGAATTTGTATGGGATATACTACCCTTTACATTTCTTTATGATTTATATACAGCTTGGTATAAGAAATATTCCCCAGAAGGAAAAATACTATCAAATAAAAAATTCATCAATCAACTCATAAATATAACAAACAAAAATGATGAAGACTTTATCTGTGAAGATAAAGATAAACGCTATAGAGTACTAGATAAAATGAACAAATCAGAACCTCTTATAATAGATTTTAACTTATCAGATTGGAAAAACGACCTTGTGAAAACAAACGATAAAATAAAACTTTCAACGGTAACAAACGATAAATTAAATAAAAGATATAGAGGTCTAGTTAAAAAGGATTAAGAAAGGACAAAAAAATGAATAGAATATACGCATTTGTAGATGAATATGTAACAGAAGACAACGAACTAGGACAAAGACTAGCTCGTTTCGGTGATGAAAAACACATTTGGGTTAAGTTTGAAGTACCAAAGTACTCAATCTTATTTAATCTATTTATCGACAGAGTAACTGAACTTTTTACAACTCATCAAGCTTGCGATCCGATAGTTTTAACGGGAAACATTGAGGGCGAAGATAATTCAAATATTTTTATGACTGTGTGGGGCTGGGAAATCGGAAGTTTTGCAAACATGAATCAATTCCTACTAAGTGAAAAAGATTTTGACAATATTGTTTCAAAAATGGAAAATTGGATATCTTTAATAGAAATAGAACAAAATACAATGCTTGAAAATGAAAGAAATGTACTTTCACTATACAAATATAAAGACTTTAAAAGCACACCGACATATCTGCTACAAAAAGTCTTTTCCCTATGGCGTCTAATCATCAGACGAGACTATCCACCAAAAAGTGATATTAACTGGAATATAACATTAATAAACTAAAATAGTGAAAAAAAAGAAAGGACAAAAAAATGGCAAAACTAAAAAAACTACCAGAAACTAAAAAACAACAAATTCAAATAGTAATTGCAACAAATCTCGTGGAAAAACTAGATAAAATAAAAAGACCCAATTATAAAATAATAAATGAAATAATTGAAAAGTATCACGATAAAGAATTTCAAAATCATGATAGAGCGTACTACTTGAAATAATTAATAGGTATTGATATAATCTAATTAAGGATCAAGCCCTTGCCACACGTGGCAGGGCTTTTGTTTTGTTATAAACTAAGTCTCTTGCCATACGTGGCAAGGCTTTTTTTTATGTTAAACATAAGCATACGAAAAAAAGAGCCTCGAAATTGAGACTCTTTCTTTTTGCATACTAAATTAATGGAAATTATACTATATTACACGACGAACATTTATTTTATTTAGATAAAAAACATAATCGCTTTATCTATACTTTTATTATACAACGATTTCTCGTGGATGTCAAATTCCCTTTAAAATCATCCTCAACTATACCCAATAAATCACTAAATATAAGCATATGACCAATTCTAATAGGCTTATCTAATATATTATTGCAATTATTCATATTCTTTTTGCTTGTGAACTCTACATTTTCTATTTTTTTATCTTTTGAATATCTCGAAGAAGAAATCCATAAATTAAAATATTCATCAATTAAAAAACGTATATTTAAAATCGGTTTTTCTTTCGACAAATGAACATCTAGAGGAAACACCATTTCCAAATAATTATCAGTTTCTTTTTCTCCAACATGGGCAACTAAAAGCATTACCTCATCTATCTTTTCATCAAACTTTAACATATAAGGATAGCCTATTTTACTTAATTTTCTCCCGTATTTTCGTGATATTGTGCGATAGTCTTTGTTGGAATATCTTTTATTTAATTTAATATCTGTGATTTTTTCCAAGCCTAACGAAAATGAAAAATCCAAATTTTCTAAATAACTTATAATACCAAAATCAAAAACTATACAAGCATTTGCTCCATTTCCAAATTCTTTCATTTCCATTTCTAATTGTCGTAAATCCATATCATCGCCTCATTATTAATTATTAATGCTATCTATATTATAGCGTAAATTCGCTATAAATTCAATAATCAAATATTCTCTCAAAGCATCTCAAAATTTCTTTGAGGGCTTTTTGTAAATTGTTAACATATATTACATCCTCATCAATAACTTAAATAACCCTCTTAGATTTCAAAAATTTAACAACGCTTATCACAAAAATAAACCTAACTTTTAAAATCTACTCGACATCAATCATCAAAACATAAAATAAGCCCCTACAAGCCCTTTAACCAAGCTTTATAATCCTAAACGATATAATTATATCTCTATGCAAAAAAGCAGTCGTAAAACATAAAATAAAACACGAAAAAAAGAGCCTCACAATTGAGACCCTTTTTTTCATCAAAAAATGTAAATTAAAAATTTGTGAAAAAATAAAACAACCAACAATGGGCAAATCCAAGTATAATCACTTTGATTTACAACTATATTATACTATATTTTTTTGTAAATATCAAGCATATCTTAAAATTTCTTTAAGGTCTTTTCAAAAACCTATAAAATTTCTCAAAAAAAAATCAATAACAAAAAAGTCAAATCTTAATTTCAAAAGTTTGACAACGCTCATTAAAAAAATAAACGAGAACTTTAAAATCTACTCAACATCAATCATCAAAACATAAAATAAGCTCCTACAAGCCCCTTTAAACAAGCTTTATAACTATAAAGCATATAATCATACCCCTAAATAAAAAACACTTCTCTAAAGCCTAAAATAAAGCAAATAAAAAAAGTGGATCTGGCACAGGTGCCAGCCCACTCATCTTTTTCTTCAATCTTTTGAAATCTTGACTAAAAACCATTGCTCCATCTTTCATTACAAAAGACCTCAACGCTCAGATTTTCGCTTGTATTATTGTATCTATTATTCTACCATTGATAAGACTTAGGTAGTTTTCTTTTCTATAATAAGCCACAAATTACCCTATAAGTAATTATAGTTTTTCACCATCTCCAAATTACTAAACTACAACTTAAAATAGTTTTCTAAAAAACTTCATGCTCTTTACCATATCCTATCGGCACCCAGAGAATCTCACCCTCTGACTTTATTGAATTTGAACTACTCTTATCAGTAGCACATCACAGTTTTAGTGTAGGTGTTTAGAGGCGTTACCCTCTCATTCCACCCATCAAATAATAAATTATAAAAATACCCTTTGATTCTTACAAGACTCTTTTTAACGAGCCTTAACAACTCACACGAAGATAACATTTTCTCAGCCCCACCGATACTTCTTAAAGAACTATCAGCGTCGTCAACAAGGTTTCTGATTTGATTTTGTGGTAATAACTTTGTGGCGTTAAAATACAAAGTCAATAAATCAATCTCAGGCTTGTTTTCCCATAAGTCATTAGATTTACTAACTAAATCATTTAATAACTCTTTATCGTCTGAACTTAAATTTTCATGTTTACTACCAGAGCATCTTTCAAATAATTCTTTTCCTAAGAAAAACTCAAAATAACTTGGTATATCTCCACTACCAGCTAAATAATTTTTATAAGCCTTAGATGGCGCTGGTAGTTTTCTACTTGTTAATTGAACAAAGAATCTGTAGCAATTGTAAAGTGTAACTTTCCCCCACAGATTATCTAGTTTCGTTTCCAAAACTTTATTACTCATCTTAGTTTTAATAGCTTTACGTCTTATCTCTGCTTCTTCCTCCAAATAAAAGTCGATCAACGCATAAGCTGTACGCTTAAAAGCATTGTTTGCAGCCGATGGCCAAAGTGGATCATCTGCTCCTTGTATTGGAAAGAATACATCTGCTATGTTTTCTATATACATACTTGTCTTAGTCTTATCGCCTTCACGAGCAGACGTCAAAGCCATAAATAAAGGGTTGTAAACAGAAGTCTTCAAAACGTTCATAAGGTTAAATTGAACAACGTCAAAACCTCTATAAGTCAACGGAACAAGGAATTTCAAGAGCAATTCACCTTTTGGATCATTAGATAAAATATTATCAGGGTCTTTCATCCTACTAAGTATATCTATATAAGCTTCGATATACGTTTGGCCTTTACCAGCTCTCGTCATAGCTATAAGCATTGAGTTAACTGGCGCCGTATCAACTAGATAAAACCCACCAGGTCTTTGCACCTCATAATAAGGTAACTCCCAGTCTCCGTTAATAGCGTCAGAAAGCTTGTTGTAACCTTTAAGTCTTGATCTACTAAAGCAATCCTGATTGTAAATAATCTTACTAGAATCATAAAACTGCATTAAACCTTCAGGCTGACCACTTTCTTTGAACAAATCATATCCAAAATCTTCATCAACTAAAGGAACTTTCTTCTGTACTATATATCCTTCTTTATCTACTATAGGTTCACCCTTATAAGCGACAACATCACCATCATTATCAAGCTCATCTTCTTCATGTCTTGATGTAAGTTTAACAGATTTCAAACCCTTATTATTCAGCATAAAATGACTTATAATAGAGTTCGGTTTACACGAAAAATGCATACCAGCATCGGGAACCATATCAAAGTCTTCGTGTAAAAGTATTTCTTCAGGTAGTGCTATATGACCATCATTTTCGTGTTGGTTAATATCATCATCACGCTCAAGAGCAGTTTGAGCCTCATAGTTTCGTTTCATCTTAGCATCTAAAAATCCGTAAACTCCTAAAGTTATAAGTGCATCAAGTAAAATTATACCAAGCGTTATAATATCAAACTTAAAAGCGAAATAACTCATATTTTGAGACTTATAACGCTCCATAGTTTTCTCATAAGCTTTATCTTTACCTATTTTCTTTTGCAAACTTAAATAGCCAGCACGTTTTTTAGCATACCACTTAGGAACAGGCACTTTGTCAATATCCTTATAAACTGGTGTTTTATCCGTGTTTTCTATAACAACACCCGCTTCGGTCTTGTTAATAGCACGATATAGCATAACACCATTTATCTTAGCGCTTTCTGTATAAGGATAATTGAACTTCTCATCCATCTTAGCTTTTTTCTTTACCTCTGGATTTAAGTACGGATCCATATCAGGGTTGTAATTAACAACGACACTTTTATCAGGATTTCTAAACTCTGAAAACTGATAAAGCCCGAATCTCACCAAAGCTCCAAAGAAAAACAGACTGATGAAAATGACCACTGAAAGAACTATTGTAAAAATTCTTCTTGACGTGTAGGTCTGAGTGAGTCCTTTTTTGCCTCTTTTTAACTGTTGAGCCTCATGCACATCACGATATCTAAAACTATCTTCATAACTTTGTGACTGCAACAAATCGAGATTCTTACTACCAAATTGATTAAGACTTAAAATCTTTTTTGCTGTATGCTTTTTAGACTTGAGCCTCTTACCTGGTAGTTTATCTTTTAAACCCAATCATCATCACTCTCCTTTTTTTTATATATTTAAAGGCGAGAGATAGTCCCTCGCCCTTATTAACTAAAACAAATTCAATCCACTAAAGAATTTGCCTAACAAAATACCACAAAGAGTACTTGCCACAACTGATATCAAGAACAACAAAGATGTAATTGTGTTGAGTTTATTTCTTGATTTAAGGTTATCATCTGATTGTTTTTGTATTAAAGCAATTTGATTATCTTTATCTTTTAATAAACGTTCGTATTCTTCATTTTTCTTATCACCTAAAGCTGCGTAATCTTCAAGTAACTTATCAATACGAGCTTGTAATTGTTCTTTATCTGATGAAACCAAAGCCATTTTTTCAGAATGTTCAACTTTTAATCTATCTATTTGTTCATTATTAGCTTTAATTAAAGCGTTGTATTCATTTTGAATAGAATCAAGTTTTATTTGATATTCATTTAATTGGCTATCTAAAGCGTTGTTGTATTCTTCTCTAAGTTTATTAACTTCAACTCTCTTATCTAATTCTTCTTGTAAAACTTTATCGTGAGCGATATCATTTTGTCTATTTGATTCTATGAAATCAAGCATTTGATTTTCATAATTTTGATATTGTAATTCTTCAGATTTTAACGACTCTTTATAAATTTTACCTACATCAACTAAAAGTCCATTAACCATATATTCATAAACTCTTGTAGCATTAGCTATTCTTTCATCATCAAATAGTTTAAGTTGATTATTATAATCAGCGTTAAACTCGTCTCTTTCAGTCTTTTCAATTTGAGATAAATCGTCGTTTAATTGAAGTTTATTACGTTTATCATAAGTCATTTCAGCTTCAACTACTGCTTGTTCAACAAATTTTGCCTTCGCATCATCATACTTTTTAGTACGTTCATCTTTTTTCTTAGAGATTGTCTTTTCAAGTTCAGCCTTTAGAGGTTCTGCTGCCGCTTCTAAACTTTCAACATTTTCAACATAAGGCCTATAAGCTTTTCTTGAAAACTTGTTTTCAATAGCTGTTGTAATACCGACTAAACGTTCATAGAATAAAGTTCTAGCATTAACTAAGTTTTTAGTGTGTAATCTTGTAATACTTTCATTTGCCCTTCTGGATAAATTATTTAAGTAATCATTAGTTAAACCACTTTCCCTATTAGTTTCAAAAAGTATCAAAGGATTTTGTTTAATATATTGAGCATCAAACAAATCAGTAGAAACTGTAATATTTAAATCTTCTGGATAAAGAGTTCTAGTCAAAGATTCTTGAATAATAGCATCAGTTACTTTTTCGTTTATATTGTCTTCAACATATTCCTCATCACTATATCCATCGTATTCACTAGGTTCATCATAACCATCATCTTCTCTGAAATCATTATCGAACTCATTAAATCCATTATCTTGATCTACTTCGTCTTCTTGAATATCCGTATTATCATCAAAACCACTGGCGGTATCATCGGATTTATTAAATTCTTCATTTTCTTCTTCCCCATCTTCCATTAATTCTACTGTATCATCTTCATTAAAATCTTCATCTTCTATTTCAGTAGAAATTCCAGCGTCTTCATCTATTTCTTTTTGATATTCTTCTTCAACTTCATCGCCAAGTTTAGGTTCTTCTTCTTCCACTTCTTCTTGTTCAAGAGAAAACCCGTCAACTTCGTTTTCAGTTAAAATATCTTCAAGTGGTCTATCATCAACACTATCAATTTCAAAAAGACCACCTAATGTAACTGCAAACTTAGTATCAATTATTTCCATATGTTCTGTAATCAACACCATAGGTAAAGGTACACTTTCGAAAATACTTTGATATTCTTGTAAAGTTTCGATAGTTGTTGGCGTAGGAATAATAATAAGTTTATTATCATCCATAAGTTCTTTATCAGCTATTACGTTAACGTGACTTGAGTTTATCTCATTAACTAATGCACCTTTGCTTTCATCATTAACAGTTTTTTTGTTTAAACCACCAATATTTTCGCAATCAAGTAAATAAGCTACATAATAAATTTCGCCATCATCATTTCTAACCTTGTAGAAATTATTGTTATCAAGTATTGCTAAAACTTCAGCCTCAACTGTTTCATTAACAACTGAACTGACAAGCTCTTTTGTTTTCTTTTTAGCTTTAATTTTACCGTTCTTTTCATTCGACTCTTGTGCTACAGATTCATTAGCACTATTTTTCTTATTTTTCTTAAAAAAATCTTTAAAACCCATCTAATTCTCACTTTCTTCTATTTTTTACTCTTAGCAATCCCTACTGCAACTCTTGCTTGAGATTTTAACAACTTCTTATCTTCATTCTTCATAGTACCTTGAATAGTAACACCTATTTTTGTAGCCTTTGGATGCTCGTTAATAAACTTGGCAACCTCTGTCGTAACTTCTGTTTCAAGAGATCCTATAACACGTCTAGCTCCACCACTATCACTATCAGTTGTAAGCGTATCATTAACTAAATACTCTACAACTTTTGGAGATATCAAAAGCTCTTTATTGTGTTTTCTTTTAACCTCAATCTTTAATTCATTTAATTTCGTCATAACTATACGTTTCATAGTTTCACTACTTAAAGGTTGAAAAGGAACTATACAATCTATACGACCTAATAATTCTGGTGGGAACTTATTGCCTCCAGTGGTCTTTGTTAAACTTCTTCTAATCAACGGTTGATAATCAGCCATCATTGATCCATCACCCGTATCTGATTCATTATATTGAGCAATATTTTTGTATATTTCAGAACCAGCATTTGTTGTCATAATAACATAACAGTTTGTAAAAGAAACCTCTCTATTATGTTTATCTAAAAGTCTACCATCATCTAGTACTTGTAAAAGCAATCTAACTACAGGTGAACAAGCTTTTTCAATTTCATCTAGTAAAATTATACTATTAGGTTTCGACCAAACTCTACTTGTAAGCTCAACTCTAAATCTTTCCAAACTTTCGTCTAAAGCATACTCACTCATATCAAATCTAAGCATAGCTCTGTGGTCTTTGAAAAGTATATTCGCAAGTTCTTTACTTATAGCTGTGTTATGAGTAACAACGAAATCATTAACTTGATATAAGCCATCATCATTTTCAATCTTTATACAACTACATTCTTTTTGTCCTAAAAACTCAACCTTTACGATTTTAACACTATCATACTTTTTAGTATTTTTAAATGGAACAAGTCTGTCTAGTACCTCATCAAATCTATCTTCGAAAAGAAAAACTTTATATTTATCATTGCAAAGAATTTTTAAAGTATCCTTCTTTAAGACAGAACCTATACCTAAAGAAAATAAAATCTTTCTTAATTTCTTTAAGTGTTCTTCATCATCAAACTTGTAAATAAGGCGTTTGTAATCATCTATAAAGCCATTTCTATCAAATAAGTATCTAACAACCCTACGACGATTAGAAATAGAGTTATAAAGCATCTTATCAGTGATTTTCATATTCTCTAAATCATTCATATCAAACTCTTGTTCACGCCACTGGATTTTATGATTCATAGGTATAGCAAACTTATATCTACCATTACGTTTTATACCATTTTTAATCATTTCTCTTAAAGTTTGAGTTTTCCATTTACCTTTATCTTTTCCAAATAATTTTTTATAAGTCCATAAATGTTCAAGCCCACAGTCAACGTATCTTCCGTCTCCCAGATGCACTCTGTAAACATCTTGCATACCTTGTGGAAAAACGCCTATTACTTTTTCTAATGTTCCAGTTCTATGAAATACTACATCTCCAACCTCAAGGTCTCCGTGGTATTTCGCATATACTTTATCACTACTTACAGGTATTAAGGTATCATTAGTCACCATCTTACCAACACCAGTTGAGCCTGTAAAAAGAAAAGAACTCATAGGTTTTTCATGATCATTTAAATCTGCTACACAAAGTTGTAATCTCTTAGCGATAGTTTGAGTAGCTAACTCTTGAGCATACACTTTTTCATCAAGTCTTTCTTTAATCTTTGTAGCATCAACATTAAACGCTACATCAACTCCTTGTATATCATACAAAACCTTAGCTAAAAGCTTCATACCGAAACTCATACCGAAACATTTATGCCAACCATACATAGCATCTAAAACTAAAATAGATTTTCTAGGTTGATTGTTACTAGGCATATATCTTGTTGTATACTCATATATCAACGAGAACAAATCATCAGTAGGAAAATACCTACTTATATTATAAGTATCAGCCATAGTCTTTAAAATCTTAACAGTTAAATCTTTATCTGGCTCTTTTAAATCAACCCTTGTAAATCTTTCAACCAAAGGTTGATTCTTAGAAATATATTCGAAAAATTCATCATAAGTTGTCGCAGCGATAACTCTAATTTTTCTTGTACCACTCATAGCAAGTAAAGGTTTCAAAGCCTCTACAGCAGCGACAGATAATTGAACCACTTGATGAAACTCATCCATAAACAGTACTATTTCACGGGCTTCTTCTTTAGCAAACTTTTCAGCTTCATCAAAAAGTAACTTCAATTCCCCAGCTAATTGCGACTCATCCATATTAGCTATCATTTTTGATAAGTCTACTTCAAGGTATAACCTCTGAACATCTTTTTTCATTGTAGCTTGAACCGTTGCAGTCTTACCACTACCAGCAGGTGCTAAAAGCAAAACGTTACTAACCTCAGCTCTTGAAAAGGTAGCTAAAATCAAATTCGTTTCATTTTCACGACCGATAATCTCTCTTACAGGCTCTTTTATCCTCGCAGTGTATCTTGATAGTAATGGATATTTTTTGTCATCATATTGTGTCATTCTTTAATATCCCCTTTCAAAAAATTTTCACGCTTTTTCTTACTACTAGGTCTGCCAGGTAATTGACGAGTTTTCTCATACTTTTTCACACTATCTTCCGAGATAAACCAAATAGAACTTATCTTTTTAGCTTTTAGAACTTTTTTTCTACAAAGCTCCGTCACTCTACTAGAAGAAACGTTGAGCCTTTTTGCAACATCAACTACAAGCATATCACGATTACTCAAAAAGTAAACAGCTCCTTTCTTTAATTTTTTTAACAGTCATTTTTTAGCCTATTTAAGCCAAAAACAGTATAATACTTCTTTCTATACAACTATTATACCACGATTCCACTTGCGTGTAAAGAACAATTAATAAAAAAATTTCAACAAAAAAAAGAGAGGCTAAACCTCTCTAAAAAACATACTAAATGTCTTTTTCAACTGATTCTTCTTTTTCAGCCACAGCTTCTTTTTCAGCAGTAGCCTCACGAGCTTTTTCGTTAAGTCTAGCTTCTCTAACTTCTTTTGCAACTTTAGTAACTTCATGTTGTTTTGCTAAAGTATCTTTGCCAAAGTATTTGTTTTGAGTAGGCTCAATATCATTTTGAGTATTGATAACTAATTTACCTAAAGAATTTTCGCCTTTAGCTACTGTTAAATCAGCTTTGATTCCATAGAATGTTTTACCGTTGTTTTCAGCAACTTTTGCATTTTCCATAATTTTATCAACTTGTGATTTTGAGTAAAATTGAGTATGTTGAACAGCCTCAACTTCTTTTCCTTTTGAATTTTGATATGTGCTAGTTCCTGTGTAGATGTAAGGGTTACTATCAGCTTTCTTTTCACCACTTCTTAACTTATCTACATTTTTCAAAGATTGGTCAATTTGAACATTCAATATAGAACCTTTATCGTTCTTATTAACTTCTTCAACGATTAAAGATACGCCTTTGTGTGAATTTTTACCTCTTAAATTTGCCATAATCTCATCTCCTTATTAAAATTTTTTTAAGAAAAATCCTTTTCTTTACACTTATATAGTATCATAAGTCAATGATAAGTCAAAACAAAATAGTCAAAAAATCATAAAACTGAACTTTATATGTCTAATCCTTCAAAGTTAATCTTAGTTGACTCTATTTCACGCTTAACGTTGTTTTCTATAAGCTTAGAAATATTGTTGTCAAGCCTTACAGTCTTACTTCGTTTATATTTCATAGTTTCATCAGCCTTTTTATTAACTAAGACTTTATCAGTTCTCATTATATCCGCAGTTTGTTTCATAGTCTTAATATCTTCATCCTCAAACTTAATTAAATCATCTTGATTTGTGTTTATAAGGTATTCTTTAGCTTTTATATAACTATTAACCCTTCTATCAGCCATATCGACAAAATTATTAATATTTACTTGACTGACAGCTACATCATAGTTGAAATCATAAAATAAATGATGTAAATCCAACGCTTTAACATCATCAAAATCATACTTAGGTGAAAGATTCAACTTATTATCATCACTTAAACTTAAACCAGACTCAGAGAGCTTATCAACAAACCTTTCTCTCTTATCCTCATAAGTTTTGTTCATGTTATCACGTTTTATTCTCATAAGATTGGGCTTATCATACATATCCCCGCAACCCTTTATGCCGTATACATTGAAACCGTAAAGCTCCGCACTTTCTCTTGACTTAAACTTATTGAAAGTTTTATCCTCTAAAAGAGTATTCATATTTTCAGAACGTTTTTGTAAACGCAAAACCTCGTTGAAATCTCTACCGTAATCTTCTCTTTTAGGTAAAAACGCTAAAAAGTGTTGATATTTGCTCATGACTTTTTCATTATATTCTCTCTCAATTCTATAAAAATCAACAAGAGCCAAAGCAGATTGACTAACTTTGTTCTTCTTTTGAGCATCTTCGAAATCTTCTGTAAGCTTTTTGTATTTCTTAAATTCTTTTTTATGATGATTTAACCTTGATCCGTAACTTCTAAGCTTAAACCCAAACTCAATCATAGGGCTACTCTCAGCTTCTCTTTTTTCTAAAAGACTTTCATAATCCATACTGAACATATCCAAAGTAGGCGTCATAACCGACTTATCACTAGATTTAACACCTTTTAAAACTTGATAAACGCTATTCATTGAATCTATTTCAAGCTTTTCTAAGCCTTTATCGATTAATTTTCTGTAATCTTTCGTAGACAAACCTTCTTTTTCAAATCTCGTTAAAGCATAAGTCTTAATATTTTTAACAGCTTCATCATAACCCGAATCCTCGTTTTTAAATAACTCATTAACATAGAATCTAACAACAGAATTTGGCTTTTGCATTTCCCTACGATTGGAACTAGCTCTCCACAAGTTCTTATTTTCAGGTAAGGTTGCAAGCAGAAACTGACTTAGGGTATTTTGTTTTATCATCTCGTGAGAAAACTTTTTGATGAAACCTTTTATATTTCTTTTATCATAATCAGTATTCTTCGAAAGCTTTTTCATAACACTTAGCTCATCCAATGAATCGTTGATACCTCGTCTTAACGTAATCTTGTCTTTTTTTAGAAGTTTTCCTCTCTGTGAACCGTCGGGCATAAGTCTACCCTCGCCTTTATCAACCATACATAAGTGACAGTGAACATGCTTTGTATCCACTTGTAAAACGCCGATGTACTCTAAATCATCAAAATCTTTGCTCATTTTATCAACGCCGTTCATAATAGCACTACGAAGTTTTAATTGGTCAATATTTCCTCTATAGTCCCCTTTTTTCTCGCAGGTGAAATTTTCATCGATTACACCATTTTGCCTTAGATAATCTTCACTAAATGATATAACAGTCTTAAAAACAGTTTTTCCTTTATCAAAATTGTCTTGTATATCATCAGAAATCTCTTTAACAGATCTTTTAGATAACGAAATGTTTGACTTGTGATATCTACCTTTTTTTCCGAAACTTATAGCAGAAAACGCATCATCATCTTCCATATTTTCTCTTAACTTATCTTTATCCAAATCATTTTCAAAAGCTTTTTCCGTTGCACTCTCTCTAAGCATATAGCGTTCTATGAAATTTTGCGACTCAAATTTTCTTACAGGGGCTAATTTCTCAACAGCACTTTGCCTATTCATATACCTTAAAACGTATGCTCCAGGTGATTTTCCTCTAGGAGCGTTTTTGTAACTTCTCGATGTAAACTCGTTGACTATTACTATATCTTTTTTTAAACTCATAACAACACATCCTTAAAAAATAAGACAAGAGCGACTAACCCTTGTCTTATTGAAATACTTTTTTAGAACTCTGGTTCAATTTCTTCATCAATTTCAACTTCTCCGTATTCGTTGCCATAATTCATTGCATTATCACTTGGAAAATCTCTTTCTTCGTGTTCTTCTTCTTGAGGTTTTTCTTGAGGTTTTTCTCCCTCAGATTCATATTTATTTTCATCTTTTGGAAGCATATCATCTTGTAAATTAAGTTCAGTCAAAACTTTATCTAAAGATTCGTTATCAACGCCTGTATAAGCATTAGCATCATAACTATTCATATTCTTAACGTCTTCTACTTCTTTTTCAAACATTTGTCTTTCATTATTTTCAATGCCAACTTTGTCTAAATCTTCTTTTTGTTCTTCTTCTTGAGATTTTTGGCCCTCATTTTGGCCGTCATTTTCACCGTCAAGTTCAAAATCATCGTCGAAATTATCATTTACATTTTCAAGTTTCTCTTTAAGTTGTTCTTCAGCTTGCTCTCTAGTCAAGTTGTTATTCTTCATAGCTATATTGATGAGTCCCTCAAATATAACATCTTGAACATTTTCATCAATGTTAAGTTGTTTCATAACATCAGAAACTTCTGATTCATAAGCTTTCAAGCTATCGTCAACTTGTTCTTCAGTAACTTTTTCTTCTTCAGCAGTTAACTCATCATAATTTTGATAATCGTAACGTCTTAAATCTTCTTTTTCTTGATTTTTCTCAACTGTATCAAGTAGTGGCGCCTTAGCTATCACATCACTAAATTCTCTTGCAAAATAATAATTACATAACTCTCCAGTTGTCTCTAAATTTTTAGGGTTTTTAAGATTAACGAACAATAAATCATTATCGCCTTTAATATCATAACTTGTTATATCACAAAGACTGTGAACTGTTAAAGCGTCTCTGTCAAATATATCAGGTTCTCTAAAGTTTCTACGATACATTCCCTTTTTAGCTAAAAGTGCCAATTCTTCATCATCAAACTCATAGAAAACATCAACGGGTAATCTTGCCTCATCATCAAACTCGATAAAATAAATATCATTAAACTTGTTTGATTGTGATGTTGGATTATAAACACCCTCACATTTACCTTTTATGTGCAAATAAGGCCTTCTTGGAAATTTTGGATCATATTCTGAACGATAATCAATGTAAGCACTATTAATAGCTATTGACAAATCACATTCACATTCTTCTTTTCCTAAAACCTCTAAACTTCTTAAATTACTAACAATATCAGACTTTTTATTATAGCCTACAGTATTTTTCATTATTTCGCTCCTTTAACTAACTTATTATATAACAATTTACTCCATCTTATAAACAAATAGAATAAACTACTCATTATAAACATAACAGGCACGCCCACCATAAATATCAACTCAAAAATATTTGGGTTGTGATTGAATTGACACGCTTGTAATATTAATACACTTACTCTTTGTCCTACAAATAAGGCAAAGAATACGCATATACTAACTTCTATTATAGTTAACAAACAAATACTTAAAAAAGTTTTGATTGTTTTCTTAATTTTACCTTTGTTAATTTTGTTCAACTTTTCTTTTAATTTCATCAAAAAAACTCCTCTATTCAGCAACTGTAAATGCTTTAACTTTACTAATTTCACCAGATTCATTTACTTCATAAGTACTAACTATCTTACCAGTAGCCTTTCTACCAGTTCTACTTTTAGAATGAACGCTAACTTCTGATAAATAACTATAAGTAGTTCCTCTTATTCCAGTAACGCTAACTTTTATACCAGTAAAACCCATATTTAAACCTTGATTATCTATATCGTTAAAGTCTTTACCGTCTTTAACAACACTTTTAACTTCAGGTGCTACAACATCAATAAATGTCTTATCAACCCTTCTGTCTTTAAGTATTTCTTGACGATTAGTCTCATAAGATTTCCAAGAATCCCAAGTTAAATATCTCTCAAAAAATTTCTTAGCAATATCACGATCCTTCTTAACTCTTTCATGTGAAAGGCCAGATATCTCTTTTGCTATTTTTTGTGATTGTTCAGTCTTAGAAAGCATACTTATATCTGCCTTAGAACGCATATTGATAAGTTCAGCTTGGCTATTAGATAATCTATGATTTGCCATAATAACCATACTTAAAGTGATAACACCACTTATAATTAAAAATATGAATATGAATTTTAATTTCTTAACCATAATCTACTTCCTCTTATTCTTCTGTTCTTCCATCATTTTTTGACGGTTCAAATCTTGAGCATCACGACTTTTTTCATCAACAGGTGCTTGTTTCGTATTAGCGTCTTCATAAGTTTTTAACTTTTTCAATAAATCATCAAATTGTTTTTTCTTTTCAGAATTACGACCTTCATCTTCAGGCTTAAAATTAGTTAAACCTTGTTCAGTTTTCTTTGTAACGGGAACTTTAAATTTCTTAGTGTTACTATCAAAATAACTCTTTGTATATGCTACGATTCTTCCCTCTTTATCAAAACAAATCCATACGCAATCAACCCCGTCTCCAGTGAAATTGTAATCACTCATAAACTGCCAAGAAAATTCATTTACCCCTGAATTATTAGGCATAAACCAAGGTACTCTACCCATCTGATCATCAGTAGTATCTCCAAAATATCCACTTAATTTCTTACCGACACTATCAGACTTAAAATTACTATCTCCAACAGCTTTGATATATTTATTTTGCAATTCACTTACAGCATTTCCTATATCAATAGCGTTTCTGTAATCTTCTTTAATCTCATTTGCGTCAAGTTTCTTTTCCATTTTGTTCTTTGTGATATCACTTTGTAAAAGCTTAATCTCTTTTGTATTTGTGGCTATCTTATCGTTTATAGCATTAGAATAATTATATCCCCAAAACATAAGACCGAAAGATGCTAAAACAATAGCGATCCCAACCGTATTAACTGAAATCTTTTTGACTTTTTCTTGTTTTTCATCGCCCAAATCATCCCAGTTCGATTGAATATTTTTAAATAGTTTCATCGACATTTTTATCCTTTCTTCTTATTTTTTTATTTTTATTACATCACTATTATACCATATTTTTAGGCTATTATCAACAAAAAAAAGGGCTTTTTTTAGCCCTTTTAAATTTAGTGTTTAGAACCTACAGATTTATATTTATCTGAGTTATCAGGTTTAACAAGTCTGTAAACGTGATACATGTAGTTTTGATGCCACGAGTCTCTACCACTAGGTAAATACCAATAACTATCTTCACCACAACCAGGACTTCTTTCGTTATAAGAACCCGATACACTATCACTCTTAGCCGTAGACTTTGAACCGTGTATTTGCTCAATTATTTCGTGACCTGTATACATCCAAGTATGACCGTGACCATCAGGCCCAACTACTATCATTACATCTCCTACTTGTAAGCCATCACGACCAACTTTTCCAAGTTCTCCCATATCTTGCCACTTTGGTGATTGCTCAACATAAGGTTTTTGAACAGCAGTACCATAAGCTGGATAGTCTATATCTGCCCCACTCCATCTTATAGCAGTAGCCATAGTAACATCACAACTTTGCATAGGTTGACCCGTATAATACTTCGTTCCCCATATTCCAACGTAAACGTCTTGGAAAAGTTGAGTACCATCATTACCATTACCTTCTCTTGTAGTAGGCCAAGCATAACTTACAGCAGCAGACGCCAAAGTCGAGTTATCGTAATTTTTAGCCTTAGCACACTTTTCTTTCTCGTCATTAACAGCTCCACTACTACTTACAGCGCCGAGCTTTTGTGATAAAGACAAAACATTTGACGCATAAGCTTTATCAACACTCCAACCACTCATAAGTGATAACCACTTCTTAGAGTTTCTAACTCTTATACCAGCACTTGCAGTTATACCTTCGTAATTGTGAATAATATAGTTAGAACATTCATCTACACTACTACTTGCAGTCTCACGCTTATAAGTTTCAAAAAACGCTTTACCACCTTTTTTACCAGTTGTAGACTCTGTACCAGTAGCTAATATAAACGCTACTTGAAAATCTAAATTTTCCCATTGATAACCCATAGCCTCGGCTGGTCTCCATAATCTATCGCCACTAGTCCATTGTATAAGCCCTTGACCTACCCAGTGTTTACCATCAACGCTTGAACGGTATTGAGCCTCATTAACTCCTCCCGAATAACTATTTTTAACCTTAGCCCATTGACTCTCTGGATCTTTCATAGCTTTTTGTTTCTTCGGCCCAAGATGATAAGGTTCATCATAAATACCTTCGATACAAGTTGGATCAAGTTGCGATTCTTGTTCCCAATTACCTAAACAACCTGCTACTTGCTTATCGTTTAAACCAAATTCTTTTAAAACTGAGTAAATATTTTTAGCTGTTTCCATTTGTTTTGCACTAGAATCAACTAAAGATTCAACTGCACTTACTTGTTCAACTTTTTTCTTACAATCTATAATATTCGTATCATACTTACCAGGGCTATTCGCCACAGCACCTGCAACCCCAAGACCTACAGCCGTTGTAGTTGCAACAGTCAGAGTCGATACGAACACTTTACTTGCCATAACAGCCGCAGAGCCTCCACCCATTAAATTACTTAATTTACTAACAGCAGTCCCGAAAGCTCCTTTAACAGCACCTAAAGCAGATTTAGCTCCGCCTAAAAGAGCGTTACCGACATTTTTAATAGCAGAAAGCCCAGCCTTAGCAGCCGAGGCTACACCTTTACCCATTGTGTAAAGGCCAGCCCCAGATGCACCAGCTTTACCAGCAGCCGCAGCGTTTCTAATCTTTTTAAACGTATCTTTTAAATTACCCATTACTATCACCTAATATCTTTAAGCACGTTGATAGTCGTTGAATCATCTACCTTATTTAAAATATAATCAGTTTGTAAAAACTTCATAAATTGACTTCTTTGTAAATCTTTTTTAAGAGCAATATACTCATTCCAAGTTGTAGTTAAAGTCGTCACATCATTATTAACTTTAGCATAACTATCGTTGATAAAGCTTTTATTATTAAGACTACCTATAGTTCTACCATCAGAAAGTCTCCATTCTTCTGTATTCCAATTTGAAACGCCTTCATCATTTTGATCAGTTGCAACTTTTGTGAAAAACTCATCATCACTCATATTACCACCGTTGATGTAATTATGCTTAATTTCATCTAACGTACCAACGCCAGCTTCAAAGTTTTTCCAATCAAGATTTATACCACCTTTAACTACGTGATCAGTTTTATAAGTGTAATCTTTCTTAGTACCATTGACATCTAACTTTTTGAATGTTATAACATCAGATTTAATAGCATCAGGTACTTTAGGTATAACAACCTTGTAATCATTACGTACACGGTTTGTATACTCATCAATTATAGCAAGCTTACTTTTCATATTTCCGATCTTATCATTTGTTTGCTCTTTAAGTAGTTTTACATCACCATCACTAATCATTTCTTTGTAAAGTTCTTTTGGGGATATATCAGTCTTATCTAAGGCTTTTATAACCTTTGACTTATCAGCAACAGGATTAAATTGCAATCTAAACATATCTAAAGCCTTTGTTGCATCATAGCCTTTATCTTCCGTTTCTTTATTAGCCTCATCGCTGTTTTCTAATTCACGTCTATCTTCAATATCCATAACATCTTTTTCATCAACACCTATAGGCTTATTAATCTTAACAGCTAAATCAAGAATTTGCCTATCAAAACCTTGAGGGTTACTGATGAAAGTACCCATAAAACCAGTATTACCGAAACAATAAAAAGCTCCCTTAACATCACCTTTTATCTTAGTTTTATTACCTTTGATATTAGCCCCACGCATTATCATAGAATAATTTTTAGCATCAGTACTCATTTTGCTCATATCAGGAAATCTAAACAAAACGAAAGCTTTTGTATTACTCTTATTTCTGTAAACTCCGTAAACTTGACCTGTTATTTGAGATTTTGTTAAAGTAAAATCTTTAGTATAAACAGCGTTTTTACTAAAATCTAGCTGTTGAGCTTTTACATAATCTGAAAAAGCAATACTTAAAGTTATCGCTAAACAAAATACTAAACTAAAAAAGATCAACATAAATCTTTCCATTCCATAGTGAGGACTTGAGAGTTTATCTTTAATTTCTTTAAACATTCGTGAAAACCACACCTCTTTCTTTGTAAATCTTAACTAAATTATACCACATTTAAGCCAAAAAGTAAACAAAAAAAAAGACTAGGCTAAAGTTGCCTAATCTTTTTTCAAACTAGCGCAAGAATAATCTTGGCATGAAAGTTTGTAAATAAATTACTCCTGAACTACCCCATTTTTTGATAGTGTCGTTACCACCTTCAGCGATAGTTCCCATCATCTTGAATCCACCGAATAGGAACAAACCACCGAACAATAAAGCTAAAATAGGTTTTGCCCATTTACCTTCTTGAGGGCCATCTGTATGAATAGCTTTATAGAATCTATAAACAGAATAAATGATTAAGACAACCCCAAGAATCATGATTAAATAATTACCCCAGCCTTTAAACTTCGCTAAACCGTTTTTTAAAGCTGAATCTACATCCCATTTAGCCATTGTGATGAAAACTTGGTTCATTAAATTCATATAATTTCATCTCCTTTTCTCTAAGTACTCATAGAAAAGTAAATTACTTTTCTTGAGTATATAATAACATAGAAAAATCAATAATGCAAATAATAAATGCAAAAAATCAAAATTTTGATTTTTACATTATTTGAGATATTTCAAACTGTAAGAAATCGCCAACAGTCTTTAAGAAATCATCTTCTGTAGGTGTTGTATCAATAATTCTGTGTTGATCGTAATTCCAATCTTTTCCAGAAAGAGTAATTACATCTTCGACAATATCAATACCCTTAGTATTATCACCATATTTGTAAACATCTAAAATATCGTGATATTTCTTATCAGGGTTTCCAATTTTTCGAAGGCCTCTACCAGTTCTTTTATACCCATCATCTGAAAAATCTATGAACTTAACTTTATTTTTCACATCATGGGGATGCCCTGCCTTTAAAATATAAATAGAAGTTTGAACGCCTGCTGACGGTTGGAACAAGTCTCCAGGCATTTTTATACTTGCTAAAAGTGTGTTATTTTCTAATATTTTCTTATTTGTATTTATAGCTTTACCTGTTCCAGCACTATCTTGAATTATAATCGCAAGAAGTCCACCTTTTTCCATTAACTCTAAGGACTGTAAAGCAAAAGGCATACCATTTTCAGAATACGAAAACGGTGGGTTTAATAAAGACTTTGTAGCTTTAAAATTCTTAAATTCATCTTCTTTAGCAAGCTCAAAAGCATTACCTTTTCTTATCTTAGAAGAACCATCGCTTCTCAAGATCATATTGGAACAAGCAAGAGTCCACATTTTTAAATCAAGCTCAGAGCCTAAAAGTCTATCTCTTTTAATTTTTTTACTTTCTTTTTTAAAATCTTCTTCAACTGGAAACTTTTCTCTAGCATCTTCTAGCATTGTAGCCATAGAAGAAACCAAAAATCCAGCAGAACCTAAACATAAATCTATAACTTTATCATCATAAGATACATCAATAAGTTTAGTCATAAGCTTTGTCACATAAGGTGGAGTCAAAACAATTCCGTTGTCCTTACCATCACCAATAGCATACTTTAAAAATTCTGAATAAAGACTTCCCATTGAGTCAATGTGTGATTGATCGTTAATTGTGTCGAAAATATTCTTTTTGATATATGCAAAAATTTCTTTATTTACGGAAACATCTTCTTTAAAATCTGTCTTTTTAGACCTAGACTTTCTAGGAATATCATTGTCCCTATCAACATTTAACATATTAAATTGTGATAACATCATATTTCTTTTAGATTCATCAATCCAGTCTTTCATCATTAAATTATTTTCTATAGATTGATAAATAAGTTGACCGTCTGTTTTCTTACCAGTTGTAGCACCCTTTAAAGAGTCTATTTTTAAACCATCTTCACAAGCAAGAAGGCATCCCGAAACATAAATAATTCTATTAGCGACTGTGATTGCATTATCGTTCATGAGTTTATTTAATTCTTTAGCTTTCTTTGCTAAGGACACTAAAGACTTTTCAAGTATCTCGTGTTTTTCTTTGTCAGTCAACTCGTCATTCTTTTTATTTTTTGGAAAATTAGACTTATTGAAATACGAAAAATCTTTGAAGTCTATATCTTTTACAACCTCAACGCCCCTTCTATAGAGCTTACACTCATACTTCACATCTAAACTATTCTCTAAACCCTCTCCTGCGACTCCTAGAGCGTATATATTGTTGAAAGGATATTTAGTATCATCATTATCCAAAACGCAATTAGCATAGTGTATAGCACCGTTGAGAGCATAATTTTCTATAGACTTTTTAGTCATAGAAACATTACCATTACTTTGCAAATCTTTAAGAAACTCTAAACCATACTTATCTTCAATCATAACGCAAGTATCAGGATATTCATCGAAAACTATAACAAAATCTGGCTTACCAAACCCAGTCCCAGACTTAGATGCCTTCTCTAAACCCTCTTTAACAGACTCAGGAAGATCGTGTTGTTCCCCAAACTTTATATTATTTCCTTCTAATTGTTTTCTTACGTAGTTATCTACTCTTAATTCAAATTTATTGCTCATTTTTTGTCCTCTCTTTATTTGTTAATAACACTTTTTAAAACTCTGATTTCTTTTTCGTTATCCATTTTCCAAGACTTAATGACCTTTTTAATATATATATATATATAACTCATATCAAACTTTGGAATTAAAGCAAAAACTCTTGCATGTGTCACCATTTTATATTTATAAGGTCTATAGAATACATTTCCAAACATATCTATCGTCAAAGTTTTTTCATCTATTAATCTAGCTTCAACATTTGTTTTTCCAAATATTCCAAGATTTTCAACTCCAGAAGTTATAACTATATCACCTTTATTGTTTATGTGTTCTTGTTTTATATCGAAATCACCATTTAAACCGTCAAATAAATCGCCAACTCTGAACTCCTCATATCTATCAGCAGGCTCAACCTTTAAATCATCATCTAAATCAGCCATAGTCAAACCAGTAATACTTAAAGCTTTATCAATGTTTTCTTGATTATACTTATCAACATTTTCAATATACTTTTCTTCGATCCCCTTTATAAATTCTTCCATGAAATCCCAATCAGGCTCATCATTTTTAGACGGAAGAAGAAGCTTAATATTTTTTAAACTTTCTTTACTCGAACCTCTACCCCATGAAAACGTAGAAACGCTCTTATTTATAACAGATTCTAAAAAAAGTAATCTATTTTTAGAAGGTCTAAATAAAGGCTTTAATACTTTGACGTTATTTCCAGTAAAATACGGTTCATCTCTATAAAAAGCAAAAAACGTATCTTGAGCAAAAGATAAAGTATTTTGCGAATTTAAATCGTCATTAGGTTTCTTAATATAACCTCTTATACCTCTGTTTTGCTCAGACCTTACAACATAAGGATAATAACCATCTTCCTGTATTTCTTTTATATCTAAATTAACAGCATGATATATTTTCTTCGAAGATAAAACTTCAAACAAATCTCCAATTCTAAATTCTTTCCAATTTTTCGTAGCTAATTCCATTTATTTTCTCCTCTATTTAATTTCACTTCCAAAACGGACTCAAATCGAACTTAAAAACTCATTAAGTTTCTCAACATCTTCATCACTCATACTCCCAAGCTTTCTTTCAAATAAAAACACAAGAGATCTTTTTTCATCACTCAAATCCGATAAATCAACTCTTAAAAAATGCCTTGACAAACAAATAACTTCACTAAGTTCTTTTTCTTGTTTATCATTTAAACCGTAAAGTTTACAAATTTTTTCAAACCAAGAATACGGAATATTTTTCTTATCAAGCTCAACAGCAGACAAAAACGAAATGCTCACATCAAGTTTCTCAGCCATATCAGCCATCACTTCATTATTATCTAATCGTAATTTTCTTAAAAAAATCCCAAAAGGTGTAATCATAAAAACCTCAGCCCTTTCTTTCTTTTATACATATATTATACCACTAAAAGTTCATATAATCAACCTATTTTCGCTTAAAAACAATAAAAAAAGAGAGGGAACTTATAAAAGTCCCCTCTCTTAATCTCTACTATAACTTAAATCTAAATTTCTTAGATTTTCTACCACCGTTTACTTTGTGGTTAACTTCTCTTGTCACTTCATTGTTGTTAACATCAGTCGTAACCGTATTATTTACAGTTCTATGCATATTTTTATTATCAACAACATTGTTCAAGTTAGATCTAGTTCGTCTACTACCATTTGCGAAAGTATCGTTGGTATTTTCTCTAATCACTCTATTAGTTCTTAAATTACTATATTGAACTTTATCAACGTTACTATCAGTAAAACCGCTATTTCTATCAGCTACATTTTGATTATTAGTGTTTCTAACAAATCTAGTATTGACATTATCACGAACAACTCTAGTTGAGTTAATATTTTCGTCTCTATCAACTCTAGGTCTAAAAGTAGATGTTCCTTGTAAACTTCCACTATCTTCAACCCTATTAGTCCTTTGAACTCTGTCAACATTAGATGCTCTCAAGTTTCTAGTTGTACTAAAGTTTCCGTCTCTATCAGATCCCACTCTCATAGTAGAAGTATTTTGAGTAGATCCACTGTCTTCCATTCTGTTAGTTCGTTGAACTCTATCAACATTAGATTGTCTCAAGTTTCTTATTGTACTGATATTGCCATCATTATCAGATGAAGTTCTCATAGTTGAACGATTTTGTAAACCACTATCTTCAACTCTATTAATCCTTTGAACTCTGTCAACGTTAGATGCTCTAACATTTTTAGTTGTGCTTACATTACCTGTAACCTCTTTAGTTGCACCTACATTAGAACTTCCACTTGTATCAGCTTTTACATTAGACTCAACAGCTTCTCTAACATCATTTTTAACCTTACGTGTACTTTCTTGTGCCATATCAGCGCTATCACTAGCTTTATTAAAGTTACCTATATCGCCAGATTTTATATGTGAACCTTTAGTGACTCTATCTTCACTATTAGTCTTCATATCACGTTTCACATCAGCATTAGCTGATATCCTCTTACTAGATACATCACCGAATGGGTTAAAGTCATTATCAAGGTGACTTTCTCCATTTGGAGCAAGATTAGATTCATCTTCGTTAATAAGTGGAATCATACCTTTAATATCGCCTAATTTCTTAAACTTACTATTAGATTGAACATTAATATCTTTAGTTTGTTGTTTAGTTTCTGATGTAGACTCTAAATCTCCACTTTCGCCGTCTTTATTAGCTCTCACAGTCTTTGTAGCATTTGCACTCTTAGTTAAATGAGTATCGTCACTATCATTTCCATCAAAGCTTGTCTTATCATCAGGTGAGTCTATAACATGCTTATCATCATTAATGTTAATATCTTTATGTCTTAAAGCGTTCTTTGAATCGTTTGAATCAACAAGTTCGAAATCATCACCGAAATCATTATTCAATTCTTTATTGTCTTTAGCTTTCTTGATATCATCAGCTTCTCTGATATTCTTAGAATTTCTCTTTGTAACGTCTTTACTATCATCTTTGTCTTTAATATCTTGATTATCTTTATCTTCATCAAGGCTCTTATCAAGACCAGCTTTAGTCTTATTAGTTTCTTGAGATTCTCTAAGATTAACTTTAGATTTCTTATTGACATCTTTACTATCTTGATCATCTTGATTATCTTTATTTTCATCAAGACCTTTGATATCAGACTTATTATCTTTCTTAGTTATATTATTGCTATCAATATTGCCGTCATTATCGACAACTTTATTAAGATCTTTCTTAGGTTTAAGTCTACCATTTTCGTCAAATTCATCTTGTGAATGAAGTTTATTCTTATCGTCTTCACCTTTGCCGTCTTTATCTTTATCTTTCTTGATATCATTCAAAGAATCAAATCCAGCCCAATCTTTCCATTCATCTTCATCAGAATCCATAGCAGCCTCTGCTGCAACTAATGCGGCAGGTTCCCCTGCGGCTAACTTTTTAAGACCATCTAAAGCTTTACGTTGTTTATTAAAGCCTTTAGTATTGCTATTCTTTTTGCCTTTACCCTTACCGTCTTTACCGTCTTTTTTATCCTTATCGTCTTTATCGCCTCGAAGTTTATTACCAATAGCACCTGCGGCGGCCATTATTACTCCACCTCCAACTGCACCACCTACAAAAGCTCCAGCACCTTTAAGACCAGCTCTTGCCTTATCAGCAACTTGTTCACCAGGTTGAGCGTATTCTTTAGAAGTATTAACAGCAGAACCATATTGACTTGTCATAAAGAATTTATCAATAGCTTCAGCTATACCATCATCCATAGCTTTAACTAAAGAACCTCTAAATTGTAAAGCTTTCTTAGCGAATACAAGATTTAATACGATAACAAATATAATACATAAAGCTTCAACGATTAAACCACCAGCCATTGGAATACCACCAATAACAGCAGGAACAGCCTCAGATCCAAATAAATCTGTTGTAATTATATTAGTAACAACACTATTCATTGCCATAAAGAACTGACTTAATAAACTATAAGCAATTAACGTCATAAACACTTCAACAAACATCATAATAACAATAGTTGTAAATCTCGCCATACCTCTTAAAGAGCCTATCATAGCCCCTGGTAAAGTTGTAAACATTCTAACACTTCTCATAATGTTATTAAATAACATAGAGATTGTATAACCTAAGCCTAAAACTGCAACTACTGCAAAAAGTGATATAGCTTCGAAATAATAAAAAAGTTTCATTATACCATTACCGACAAGGTTAACCGATCTGTGTTTATTTCTTACGATATCTGAAGATGCTTTATTTGACGAATAAGTAGTTACATTCGCATCATCAAATGTTGAATTTAGATAGTTATACATAGCCAAAGTCGAAAGACCTTTTTTATCACTTATTTTCACTGAGGGATCAGCCATACCTAAATTAGCAACTTTATCATTTGTACGACCACCAGGGTTAAATGTAAGACCCCTTGAAGCGCCAGCATTATTATAACTACCTAAAGTTAAACCGTCTCCACCATTATTACTAATCCATTTTCCTTGGCGACCTGTAAGAAAATCACCTTCAGCCCAATTATCTTTATCGCCTAATTGTTCAACAGTTTCAGCCATCTCATCAGCTGATATTTTGCTTCTCATATCAGTTTCATAACTTGATGCCGTATAATAAGAACCTTTAATATATCTTCCGATTATATCAAAACCGTTCATAAAATCTTTTTGAAAATTACTTGGGTTTAAAGTGTTTTTATCTGTTTTATTAAAACTATTCTCATAATTAAAATCCATAGCTTTCCCAGTTATATGTCTATTAACGCTTAACGCTATTTTACGAGGATTAGTATCAGGAGTAACATCACCAGATACGTTTTTATCTGTCCTAACCGATATTTGTGTATCATTAAACAATGCTAAATTATACTTCTTAGCCCAATTTTCAAAATCCATAAAACTTCTAGCTGTTATATAATTTGCGTTAACCGTTTGACTTGCACGGAAATTTGATAACCAATTTATACTCAACTCATAAGTTGATAATAATAAAGGTACACCTACGAGTAAAAACATTGTTCTAGTTAGAAAACGTCTAAGCCTACTCATATTATCTCCACTGCGACCTCTAATTATCAAATAGAAAATTAAGAAAGCTAAACTCATGGCAATAATAATAACTGAATTGTCTCTCAAACTTCCGTAAATACCCGAAACAAACTCTTGTAAAGGTTTCAATTGAGCAGGAACGTCTCTAGTATAAGTAACAGAATCTCTATAACTTGCATCTCCTAAAAGCCAATAAAAAGGACTTAAAAACTTCATTACTTTTATAGCAGCATCCATTATAAAATCAACTATACTAGCTAAAAGAAAAAAGATTGCAAAAACAATTCCAGCAATTGCTCTTATAATCGTACTCATCAATGCAAAATTAGGATTTACACTTGAATCAAGACCTAATTGGCTTAAAGCGTGACCATAAACCATATAAGCATAAATTCCTTCTTCACCTGGGCGATTAGCGACACTTTGATAACCTCTTGATTGAGCAGAATACGAAAGTTTTGATAATGTTGCACCTATCGCATTTCCATCAAAATCTTCATCTTTAAAGCCTATCAAACTACCAGCAGTGGATACATCAATACCATCAACCGATCCACTAGCTGAGCCTTTACCGTCTTTTTCTTTCTTAGATTGAGGATTGTGTAATTCTTCATAAAAAGTAGACGCTGCTGAAGAAATTTTATAGAACGATGTATCTTGACTATTATCATCACTACTTTTTTTCTCTTTAGCTTTATCGCCTTCCTTATCATCTTTTTTAGTCGGATCAGCTTCTGGGTTTGTCGGAGTTGCAGGCTCCTCAACTTTTTTAACGACTATCGTTCCACCGTTGATAACAGGCTCTGCAAAACTTGTTAAAGGTGATAATGTAAAAATCATCAATAACATCATTATAAATATTTTTTTAAATGTTTTCTTTTCCATATATCATCACCTTCTCTTTAAAATTTTATCTCTAATTCTTTTCTTACGTCTCGCCGTTGGGAAAAGTTGTAAATCTCTGTTGAAGACAACGTTAGTAAATCCACGTCTTATATAATTCATATCATCTGTTTGTTTTGTAATCAGATTTGATAAATCAGGTGGAATTTGTTGTTTCAACACATCTTGATACTTTTCAACTAATTGACCTGTCATAGAACCAAATATAGTATAATCACATTTTTCAAACTCATTAAAAGCTCTATCATCAATCATTTTATCTATATCATTATAACAAAAACATACCCTACCGCCGTTTTCGTATAATTTTTCTATTTGAGTTTTAACGTATTCTTTTACATCGTTATCTGTTAACTTTTCAGTACCATGGAATATAAGCACGTCTCCGTCTGAAAGATTTCCTACAGCAAAACTTATAACATTAACAAGCTGTGCCATCATTATACCATTACCTCTACGATTTAAACTAGAAAAATCATAAATAACACGATTATTTTTCGCAGTTGTATCAATAATACTATTCGTAGTGGTATTAAATAAATCACCGTTTGTTGTTAACATACCGTTAAAAACAACAGATAAAATCTTTAAAGCCTTTATTCTATTCTCATCACGTATACCAGAAGCTAAAGCCGATTTATACTCAGTATCCAAATAACTTACAAACATTTCAAGCTTCGGTACCTCATCGTGAGCTATACCAACAACACGCAATTTATCTCTGTGATTTTTAGCATTTTCTCTCCACATACCTTGTTCTATGTAGAAAGTCTCAAGGATTGCTTGCAATTCCCCTCTTATAACAGTTTTATCATTTTCTGAATCATAAGCCTGTTCAGCCATAATTTTTACTTTTTCCATTTGTTGAGCGAAAATTGAAAGTTCTTCGCTACTATCTCCGAACATTTCGAATAAGTTAACATCACCTTTATTCATATTGATAGATGATGTAAAAGACTTAAAAGGTGGGCAAATATCATCTAAATTCATATTGTTAAGTACTATATGAACGACCTTTTTATTATTCATAAGAGCAGCTTGGCTTACCTTAACACCCCACATATCAGATACTCTAGCCTTATTATAATTTTTATCCTTTTGCTCACTAGCGATAACTACATTTTTCTCATACATATCGACATCAAAAAGTACAGCCGAGTTATTAACGTCTCCTGTCATAATACCGACATACTCTCCACCACTATCTTCAAGACCGTGAGTAACAAGGTTATACGCTCCTGCAAACTCTGTTGATGTGAATAAGAAGAAGTCTCCTTTTTTCATATCGTTTTTCATGAACAAATCATTAAGCTCACGCCTTTGTTCACCCATACTACTTACAGCCGTCAAAGTTGATAAACTTTCACTATATCTCTTTGAGATAAGTCTTACAGTACTATCAAGCTTTTCTAAAGTTTTAGCTTTAATAAGTATTCTGTTGTGAACCTTCAAGTAGCTTGCTCCGTCATTTAACTCTTGAGCAATCTCCATCAAGTCCCTTGTTGCTCTTGAAGCTTTAAGTTTACCTTGGTTTGTACCGTCGTAAGCTTGAGTTGAACTGTTAGATTCTGCAACTTGCTCTGATTTTGTTTGGTGAGCATCTATCCAACTTTTAGGTAGTCTTGATACTTGTTCAAAATTAATAGTAACTACATCATCATCAAGACCAGTTGGTATTTTATTTATCCCCCAAAAAGCTGGGAAACCATCATTTGAGGCTTCGTTGTGCCAGTAATTCATAATAGTAGCATAACAATCATCTATTTTAAAATAATCGCTGAAAAATAGATAACCCTCATTAGGTTTCACAGGAAGAAACGTAGGGACATCAAGATGAGTTAGTTTTTTGCTTTTTTTCTTCTCAGCTTCTTCTTTAATTTTGTCTTTTTCTTCTTGTGTCTTTTTCTTTTTAAATAACATCCGTCAAACTCACCTCACATTACATTTTTTTGAAAATTGACTTATAAAAGTCTGTCATATCTTCAGACGACAAACCTATAGTTTTTCTAAACATCAACGAAGAATCAGAAGTTTCGTTGTAAAGTGTTGCTTGTGCAATTCTTAAAGCCTCTTTGTTATCAGATTTTAGTATCAAATACTGGTGAATTGATTTATATTCTTTACCGATAACATCTTTTAAATAGTTGAATTGAGTTTCAAACAACTCATCTAATTCTTTGTTTTTAATCTCTAAATTATCGTATCTTTCATACAAATTTTCCATTTGAGCGAACACTTTTTGAGGTTCTTTTACAGTTATATAAATGTACTCACAATTGACATCCATATTTTTGTAAAAATTATCTACTCTATCAAGTATCATTTCCTTATCTTCTTTAAATAGAAGTCTTGATGCAGAACCTACAACTTGATATAAAAAACCGTATGAACCGTCAGCAAACTGTATTAATCCCGAATCGAAATCCATACTATCTTTAATATTTGCAAGATATGAAAAATGATACGGATTAGATTTTCTTCTAGTTAATATTCTTCTACTACCTGGCTTAAAGTAATCAAAAGCAGTTAAAACAAGTCTATACTTTGCTTTATTCATATCGTCTCTTGATAGCATTAGACCTATCATACATAAACTCAATAAGAAAAATACAACTTTAACGCTAAATCTTGCTTGAGTTATGAAAGTATTAAATAATAGAAAAATTAACGCTAAAAAACTAACTAAATAAGCTATAACTATTCTAATAGGTAACGGCTTTAAACCGATATTATCCCTATTTTGAATAACTATTTCCCTATCTAATTGTGTTTCGCCCATCTTATGAGGGATTTTATAAACATCCTTAGCCATACTATTATTCTCCTCTTAAATTTTAATTAAAGTGAAACACTATTCTTCCATCTTCATAAGTTGTATCAGCTCCGAAATATTTGTTTTTCTTTGAAGAAAAGTAGCCATCAATATGAACCATTTCACCATTTTTTAATTTTTCTTTTTCTTCATCTGTAAACTTATATTTTAAATACTCGTTAGGAAAATCGTTGTAAAAATCACCTTTAAAACCTACGTATTTGTGACCTTTGTATTCACAATTACCAAGCTTTCCTTTGTATTTATAAGGCCCTTTTGAGCCAACACATTCAATGATGATTTCTTCACCATTATTTAATTTATCAATTTCATCTGGTGTAAACTTATGACCACCGAAACTTTGCTTAATATAGTGAACATTTCCGTCAAATTTTACTGCAACTCTTTCATCTTTAACATTTTCATCCATTTTAATATTCATATCCTTTCTCATCTTTAGCCCATTGTTTTTCATCACTTCTATATCATTTACGACCATTTCACTTAATTCATTTAAAACAGTCTCGAAACTCTTTTTGTTTTCACTTACAGAAACTAAATCGTTTTGTAATTTTTCAGTTATTGATAAATCGCCTATGCTAGAGTTTTCAAGCAACTTATAACTCATCAAACCATATTCAGTTAAATCTATTTTACCTTTCTTATCCACCAGTAATGGATATTTTGACCTTTGATTAGTTACATCAGAATAAGTACTAGTTTTAGTTGCCCCTGTACCTACATTGTACTTGTCAAGCTCTTTCATAAGCCAATCCATAGTAGCCCTTTTTGCTCTTGGTGGAAAACCCTCAAAAACAAACGGACTTGCGATTTTGCCGAAACCTAAGCTTTCATCTTCATCTTCGCTATCGTTGAAAACTTCTCTATAGCCTAATTTTACACATCTATTACTAATAGAGGTATAATCAAGATAAACTTTTAAATGAGCCTTTGTTTGTTCATATTCGTAATCATCGAAAAACATAGCTAAAGTACTTTCAGCTAAAACTTTGTAAATCGCTCTCGCACAACTACCATACTTGTCTAAATCACTTAAAGAACTTGGAACGTTACTAGCTGGCCTATTTGCACCGTGACTACCCTTATCTTTAACATGAGTTTTTCTAGCTTCAAAATAAGTTAATTTATTAGGATCAACGCCAACAACTCTTGCAACGTCTTTTATATAGCCTTTTAAATCATTAAATTGCTCAAAAGTTATAGTTTTATCTTCTGTACGAGGATAACTTACGATATTTGCCTCATACATTTTTTGATATACAGAAAGTATCTCTTTTGCACCAAACCCTTGTTTTGACAAAATAGCAGAAAGCTTTGATAAATCAAGTAATTTTGGTGGTGATATTTTTTTCATTTCAGTTTTATCTATGATGATATCACTGCCATTAACATTTGTATTTACTTTAGCTCTCTCATTAAATCTCTCGGCCGAACTACTTGAAAATACGTTATTATTTTCATCTTTGAAACGTAATTCGTAAAATGGTATTTTCTTGTAATTATTATACAATTCTATTTGGTGACCGACAAGCTTTACCATAGCACTTTTAAGCCTACCTTGACGTAAAACAGATTTTCCATCTGCACACAAAGTTGCAATTCTTGTAAATTGCATAGATAAAAAGTCCCACTTACTTCTCACATCAGCTTTAATATAGTCTTTATCTTGCCCTCTAGGTGGTAATACTTTACGATTAATAAAGGCTTTTTGTATACTCGTTTTTGTTTCATCAACGAAATACATTCTGCTTATTTTCTTACTTAATAAGCCTAAACCTTCAATTATTTCCCAACCTATCATCTCACCTTCTCCAGATGGATCATCATCAGTTGCTATAACTATTTCATCACAATCTTTAAGAGTTTTCTTAATAGACTGCAACAAGCTTGATGTACCTTCTTTTTTAGTTTTGGCAAAACTTAAATCCTCGTAAAACCAAGGTAAATTATTCAAATTCCAACTTTTATAATAATTTAATTTAGACGCATTTACCATATCTTTAAGATCTTTGTATTCATACAAATGCCCTCTAGCAGCTACGATAACATAATCTTCATTATTAAACTTTGATTTCATTCCACCTAACGCATTAGCAAAATTTCTTGACGCACTAGGCTTTTCACAAAGTATTCCTATCATTTTCTTATCACCGACTTTTTCTTAATTTTTAGCTTTTAACTACTTAAATTGTACCACATTTCTACGGTTTTTTCAATGATTTTTTTGCTATTTGTTACGTTTAGGTATTCTCTTTAATCTACCTTTACTACGATTTTCATCATTGATAAATAGGCTACTAGTTTTTCTAATAGTACTTAAAAGTTCTTCGAAATGATCTATGTCAAAATGAAAATTCTCAACATTATCAACAGTAGTACGAACAAAACCTGTCTCTGATAAAATCATGAAGTTTAACATCAACTCAAGCTCTCTAGATATGTTGTTGAGATCTATTAGTTTCTCGTTGATAAGTCTAACATCATTACTCATCGCATCATCTTGATATTCCCTTTTTCTATAATTCAAATAGTCTTTATAATCATTAACATACTCATAAGGTAGTTCAGACGAATCCATCTTTAAATTTGCAGCTAAAAACAACGTGACAGCATTAGACTGATTATAATTAGACAGAAAACTATCACTTTTAACTTTTAATAAAACAGATTTCGGAATACTACCAACATATGATAACTGATCCTTTATTTTCTTAGGCTTAACAACCTTTTTAACATTCATCTTCTTATCGATGTTTTTTTTAGATTTAACATCAGGTTTTTTTATTTCTTTTTTCTCATCAGGCGTTTCTTCACACCTTTCTTCTTGCAACTTCTCTTTTTTACTCTCATCTTCGCCTTTACTTTCATTTTTAACGGAATTTTCAACAATATCCATTACTTTTTCATCTACTTTTTCATCTATCTTTTCATCTGTCTTTTTCTTTTCCTCAGTAGTTTGAGGTAAAACCCTTTTCGAGTTACGGTCAATACCACTAAAACGATTAGGTTTTGAAAAATCATTATAATTATTAAAATCCATATTACATATCCTTTCGCACTAATCTTCAAGCAAATAGTTGTCGCCACGAGTAAGATTCAATAAAGAATCAAAACCATCTATAACAACTGTTTCTAAATTTTCTACATTACTAGATAATGATACAATTAAATCTTGTAGTTGATTGAGTCGGGCAATCTCTGCTGTCGGCAAATCATAATCTCTATTTTCATATTTAATTTGATTATAAACACATTCTAAAAGAAAATCATTTAATGTCATTCCTTTTTTTTCCGCCCAGTATTTTATAACATTGTATTCGTCTTCGTCTACTCTAAAAGAACATCTTTTAACTTTACTCAAAATTTATCTCCTCTCTATTTTTTTACACTCTGAGATACCCTTTAAACAAGCTTTTATATCTTTAAAGGTCTTATCATATGATTAAACAATAAAAGCTTTATAAAAAGCCTCTCAGAGCCTTATTCTAAATTAATTTTCGCAGGTTCTTGTTTTTCATCAAATTTTCCAGTTTTTTTGTTTCGATTTTTAAAATCATCGAGGCTATGATATACACCCTCATTATCCACTTCAGAATCATAAGTAAAAACTGCAACGAACCTTCCGTAATTTCTTTCATACTTTAACTTGTGACAAGTAGATAACATTAACATCGGAGTATGTACGTCAGGCTTTTTATCCATCTGATATCTTGAAACACTACTTACATGATTAATCAAATTGCTATACTCATGTGTATCTTCAAGAAACGGCGTGTTATAAACATAATCATTAGCATACAAATCACAACTTGCCCAAAGCTTCCACTTTATAGTTTTATCTTTATGATAAGTATAAACATATTCATAATTTTTAGCATTAGATCTATAGCTGTAATATCTAGGTAAATTAGAAAACATATAATCTGCCCTACCGTAATAGTACACCATCTTATGAGCTAAAACTAAAGTTCTAAAATCTTTAACATTATTTATAGTTGGAGGTATCATACAAGAACCAGACTCGTTACGTCTACCGTAGAAATTTCTAAAAAGGTATTTAGTTCTACCTACATGAGGTTCTTGCATAACAGGATAATTAATACCAGTTGACGGAATATAGAGCCAAAAAGAAAAATCGGAATTAGCTCTATGTAGCTTATTCCAATTTACGCCAACACTAAAGCCATCATCTTGAATAATCTTTTGTGATACACTCTTTGAGTTATTTTTTAAAACTTTAGCTTTTATTTCTTTTTTAATAGCCTTAGCCTCTCTTGCGTTCTCCACCTCTTTTTTAGTTGCAAGCTTATCGGAATTTCCAACAATTCCATTTTCTAAACTTATCTTAGTTATATTTTCGCTCTCATCACTTAATTTTTGATAAGACCTAAAAAACAGAAAAACCAAAACGACAAATACCAAAGCCAAACCTATAATAATCAAATTCAAACGCTTTTTAGATTTTTCTCGTGAATTTATTTCTGTATTTTTTTCTTGCGTTTTTTCTTTTTCTTGTATTTTTACGTTCTTTTCTTTTTGGGACTCTTTAAAATCGTCAATATTTTGTATTTTCACTAATCTTTACCTCACATCATTATATGCTATTCTCTCTACACCTTTATATTTATCTATATCAGGTCTATCGTTAGTCTTTACAAAAATTAAAAGCACTATCAAAAGCACTAATACAGATATAATGCTTAACATATTTTTAGCCTCAGAGTTCTTCACCTTCTCTCTCCCCTTTCGATTTAATCTTTCTTATAGTTATATTTTACCAAAATTCTAAGCTGTTGTCAACAAATTTTAGCCTATTTTCAAAGAAAAAGGCTAAACGAAGGCTAGGTGTTAGCCTAGACTTTGCATAGTCTTATTTTCAAAGAAAAAGGCTAAGCGAAGAAAACGCAAAAAAAAAGGAGCTAGGAGTAACCTAGTCCAAATTTATTTTCATAAAAAAAAGGAGCTAGGATTAACCTAGCTCACTTTAAAATCTATGCGATTTTTCTTCTTTTGTTAATGACATATCCTAAAGCTACCAATACTACTATAGAAAGTATACCAATAGGTAACAATCCAGACTTAATACCAGTATTGATCTTAACATCAGTTATTTTAGCTTTCTTAACTACTTTAGGAGTCTTAGATTCTTTCTTAACAACAAGTGTTTGTTCTTTGTCGTTAATATCTTTGTGGACTGCTAAAACAGTTTGAGTATCTTTGTCTCTCAATTCTTCGAAAGCTACTAACTTATCATTATCATTGAAGTCTTTTGTATTAACTACAAATTTAAGTTCAACAAGACCTTCAGATTTTTCTGCTCTGAAATCTGTTTGAGCTTTTGCAACGACACCTAAATCTTTGCCGTTTACAACTCTATGAATTTCCCCAACCATTGTATAGTTGTGACCTTCAATAGCTCCGTCAAACTTAACTTTATCAAATGTTTCAATGCTTTCAGCAGTTGTTACATCCTTAGCCTTCTTATCAGCTCCAACATAAGTTGTACCGATCTTGATAAGTCTAACAGTTTGTTCTTTATCAGTGATATCTTCGTGTGTAGCTATAAGTTTTCCTTCATGGTATAACTGTTCAAACGCTACGATATCTAAAGATTTAGAATCAACTGGCATATGGAAGTTAAACTTAACATCAACAGTTGAATTTTCTTTTTCAGCTTTGAATTTAGTTGTTCCGATAACTTCGTTGCCGTCTTTATCTTTGAAAACTACAGGTTTACCGTTTTTGTCTTTAGCCATTAAACGAGCTTTAAGAGTATATTCTTTGCCTACTTCTAAGTTTCTATACTTAACTGTATCAGTAAGGCTAACTTTACCCATCTCAACTACGTGAGATTTAGTCTTATCGCTTGTAAGTGTTGTACGGATATCTACAACTTTTACAGTTTGTTCTTTGTCGTTAATATCTTCGTGAGTTGCAAGTAAGATATCGCCATGATAAATCTTTTCGAAAATTACGATAGATTTACCTTCAAGCTTGCTTGCATCAACATTGAATGACAACTCAATAGGTTTTTCATCTAAGATAAATTTCTTAGAAGATATAGCTTTGCTACCATCTTTCTTAGTTGCAATACCTAAATCTTTACCATTTTCATCTCTAATATGAGCTTCACCTACAACTGTGTATTCTTTACCAGTAACTAGGTTCTTATGAGCTATTATATCTTTGATTTGAGCATCTTTATCTAATGATACATACTTATCGTTATCTTTGTTATCAGTAGCAGTTGTATGAATTTCAACAGATTTTACTGTTTGACCTTCATCTGTTATATCAGCGTGAACGCCCCACAAGTAACCGTTCTTGTATACTTTTTCGAATACAACATACTCTTTACCTTCAAACTTACCACCAGCTTCGAATGAGAATTTAACTTTATGTTTACCATTTTCATCCTTAGTTGTGAATTTATCTTTAACGATAATTTCTCTACCGTCTTTATCTTTTGCGATACCACCATCAGTTTTAACGCCGTTTTTCATAACTACTTCGTGTAATTCAGCTACTACATCATATTCTTTATTCTTTAGTAACATCTTGTACTCAACAGTATCGAAAAACTCAACTTTACCGCTACTTGGAATGATATTATCAACAACACCTTGAGCTTTTGTTCCGATTTCAGGAACTAAAACTGTTTGAGCTTCATCAGTTATATCAGCATGTGATACAACCAAACCGTCTTTATCGAAAAGTGTTTGATAAGCAACTACTTTAAGACCTTTAGCCTTTGTCATATCAGTATTTTCGAATTGAACTTTATAAGTTCCACTTGGTGTTTTTGGTGTAAACTTAGAAGTCTTTTCTGCTAATTTTCCTACGTCTTGACCGTCTTTGTTAACAAGTCTTAACTCAGAAAATACAGTATATTCAAGTTTTGTATCTAAGTTTTGATACATTAACTTATCAGTTAAATCAACTTTCTTTAAGGCTGGTACAACTTTATCTTCTTTATCAGCTAAAGTTAATAAAGTATTGATATAAATAGGTTTATTATCAATAGTACCATAATCTAAGTCAACTCCGATATCAGCGTGTTTTCCATATTTACGAAGAACAACTGTAGCTTTTATCAACTTGTGACCTGCGTTACTATCAGCTCTTAATTCTTCAATAGTATAAACATCATATGGGAAAGCTCTTAGATTATCGTTAACAGGAACTTTAACTCCGTTAACATCATAAGATTTACCATCTTTATTCCACTTAGTCATACTTGGTTTTAAACCAGTAAACCAAACACCGTGGTTACTATCTAATTTCTTAGAGTCTTTTACAACATATTTTCCGTTCTTATCAACAACAACAGCTCCATTTGTAATAGGACTATCTGGGTCGTTAACATTAGTTTTTACGCTATGTTTTCTTCCAGTAGATTCATTATCTTGGAAAGATGTTGATCTGAACTCACCGTTTTCATCAGTTACTATAATATGTTTTTCACCAGTTGTCTTAGAAGTTACAAGGAATGGAACATTAGCCATTCTTTCCATAGTTTCTTCATCTTTCTTAGTGAAATGGAAATCTTCTCTCATTACTTGGTTTAAGAATCCTTTATCTGCTTTTGTCAAGTCAGCAATACTTAAATCTTTATCAGTATGAGCGATAGCTTTTTCGTTTTTATAACCGATAGAGAACACTTTTACTTGACTCATAGAATCTTTATCAAATAAATATCCTGTAGAGCCTTTGCCAGTTTCTCTTAATTCATAAGTTCCGTAAGGTAATAAGTCTTTTCGTGTACGAACTACATAAATAGAATTACCTTTAGCGTCTTTTTCTTCTTTAGTTACAAATTTCTTTATAACTTCTCCTGGTTTGTAAAGTTTACCTTCAACTAAAACAGGGCGTTTAGATACATTCTTCAACTCAAATTCAACTCCAAGTAAAGAACTATCTCCTAAACTTATATATTGTTTAGTTTCTCTGTCAAGTTTACCTATTACAAAACCACCTCTGATAACTTCATCAGCGTTCCAAGATTTTTCATCTGTGAAACTCTTCATTTCTTTATCAGCTCTAATTGTAAAGTCTTTAGCCCATTTTGTAAGTCTATAGCCCACTGGTTGCTTAGTTTCTTCTATATGGTAAGTTCCATAAGGTAAAGTGTTAACAGTTTTAGCGATATAGGCTTTTTTGTCTTTATCGTAAACTGACTTAATAACCATAACAGCATCCCCTGGTTTATAAGTTTTACCGTTTACAAATACAGCTTGTTTAGACTTATTAGTAATAGTGTATTCAGCATTTTCAAGTGTACCGTCACCTTGTGGAGTAGATTTCATAAGTTCTTTATCGGCTTTTGTAACTTCAACTGAGCCTCTCATAACTTTGTTTTCATTCCACTTATTCTTAACACTATCAAATTTCTTAACTTCTTTGTCGGCTCTTATACTAAATGTTTGTTTCCAATTAGCATTTAAATAGCCTTCTGAAGATTTAACTTCAACAGCTTCATAAGTTCCATATGGTAATACATTATTAGCAAGTTTTGCAACGTATCTATCTTTTTCAAGCTTAGTTTTAATAGTTGTAATAACTTCTCCAACTTTGTAAGTTTTACCATTAACGAAAACTGGTTGTTTTGATTTATTTACAATGTTGTATTCAACATTTACTAAATCAGCGTCACCTTGTGGACTTGACTTCTTCCAGTCAAAGTCTGCTTTAGTGATTTCAACACCACCACGCATTACTTTGTTTTCGTTCCACTTATTATCTACACTGTCAAATTTCTTAACTTCTTTATCTTTACGAATTGTGAAAGTTTGTTTCCAGTTAGCGTTTAAATAACCTTCTGACGGTTTAACTTCAACAACTTCATAAGTTCCATATGGTAATGTGTTATCAGCAAGTTTTGCAACATATCTGTCAATTTCAAGTTTAGTCTTCATACTTGCAACGACTTCGTTTACTTTATAAGTTTTACCGTTAACATATACATCGTGTTTAGACTTATTAATGATGTTGTATTGAACGTCTACTAAATTAGCATCACCTTGAGGAGTTGACTTCTTCCAATCGAAATCAGCCTTAACAACCTCTAAGCCACCACGCATTACTTTGTTTTCGTTCCACTTATTCTTAACACTGTCAAATTTCTTAACCTCTTTATCAGCTCTTATGCTAAATGTTTGTTTCCATCCAGCATTTAAATAACCTTCAGATGATTTAATTTCAACAGCTTCATAAGTTCCATAAGGTAAAACATTGTTAGCAAGTTTTGCTACATATCTACCATCTTCAAGTTTAGTCTTAATAGTTGTGATAACTTCATCAACTTTATAAGTTTTACCGTTAACATATACTGGAGCCTTAGATTTATTAACAATTTTGTATTCTACATTGATTAAATCAGCGTCTCCTTGAGGTGCAGATTTTTTCCAATCGAAATCGGCTTTAGTAATTTCAACTCCACCTCTCATAACCTTGTTTTCGTTCCACTTATTCTTAATACTATCGAACTTTTTAACTTCTTTATCTTTACGGATTGTGAAAGTTTGAGTCCAGTTAGCATTTAAATAGCCTTCTGATGCTTTCGTTTCAACTATTTGATAAGTTCCGTAAGGAAGTGTATTATCAGCAAGTTTCGCAACATATCTATCCTTTTCGAATTTAGTCTTCATAGTTGCAACAACTTGACCAACTTTATAAGTTTTGCCGTTTACATACACATCGTGTTTTGATTTGTTTATAACGTTGTATTGAACGTTTGTCAAATCAGCATCACCTTGTGGAGTTGATTTCTTCCAATCGAAATCAGCTTTTGTAACTTCAACCCCACCACGCATAACCTTATTTTCATTCCAGTTATTTTTAACACTATCATATTTTTGAACTTGTTTGTCAGCTCTTATACTGAAAGTTTGTTTCCAGTTAGCGTTCAAGTAACCTTCAGATGATTTAAATTCGATTACATCATAAGTTCCGTATGGTAATGTGTTATCAGGTAATTTTGCGATATATCTACCATTTTCAAGCTTAGTTTTAATAGTTGTAATTGTTTCATCAACTTTATAAGTTTTACCACTTACATAAACTGGAGCTTTAGACTTATTGACTACTTTGTATTCAACATCTAATAAATCAGCGTCTCCTTGAGGGCTTGATTTCTTCCAATCAAAGTCAGCTTTTACAACTTCTAAGCCACCACGCATAACTTTATTTTCGTTCCACTTATTAGAAACAGAATCAAATTTTCTAACTTGTTTATCAGCTCTAATAGTAAATGTTTGTTTCCAACCAGCGTTCAAATATCCTTCTGGAGCTTTAGTTTCAACAACTTCATAAGTTCCGTAAGGTAAAGTATTATCAGCTAATTTCGCAACATATCTACCATTTTCAAAATTTGTTTTAATAGTTGTTATAACTTCGTTTGGTTTATATTCTTTACCATCAACATATACTAAGTGTTTAGACTTATTAGTAATAGTATATTCTGTATCAGATAAATCAGCATCACCTTGAGGTGAAGACTTTTTCCAATCGAAATCTGCTTTAATGATTTCAACACCACCACGCATTACTTTATCTTCGTTCCAGTCTGGAGCTTTGTTATAATCAACAACTTGACCTTCTTTTCTTATTTCGAAAGTTCTGATGTAATCAGCTAACAAATATCCTTCTGGAGCTTTAACTTCTTTTACTTCATAAGTTCCATAAGGTAATCTTACGTCTTTAAATAAAGCTTCAAAGCCTTTTTCTGTTTTTACTGTTTCTTGAGTTTCAATAATTTCTCCAGGATTGTAAACTTTTCCTTTTACAACAACTTTATGAGCAGATCTGTTTGTCAAAGTGTAAGTTGCTTTTTCTAAAGTACCGTCACCTTGAGGTTCACTTCTCTTTAAGTCGAAATCTGCTTTTGTTAAAGCAATCCTTCCACTTCTCCATACTGAGTTGTAGTTGATATTATTTTCATCATCAAAGTTTACCATTTCCCCTTCATAAGTTATAGAGAAATCACGAATCCATTTTGAGTTGTGATAACTTTCAGGAGCTTCAATTTCTACTATTGTATATGAACCGTAAGGTAAAGAATCAGTATCTGTTTTAGCTATATGAAGATTTTTAGCTTTATCATAAACTGATTTAATAGTTTTAACTACCTCACCTGGTTTATAAAGCTTTCCATCTACTAAAACAGGGTTAATAGATTTATTTGTGATAGTATAAACTACGTTTTCTAAAGTACCATCACCTTGAGCATAGCTTTCTCTTAAATCTTTATCAGATTTAACTACGCTAACTCCACCACGCATTACTTTGTTTTCGTTTCTTTCTTCTTTAGAATCGAATTTTTTAACTTGTTTATCAGCTCTTATACTGAAAGTCTTTTTCCAGTTAGCGTTTAAATAACCTACAGATGGTTTCACTTCGATTATATCGTATGTTCCGTAAGGTAATACGTTATTATCTAATTTCGCAATAGCTTTACCATCAGTTAAAACAGTTTTAATAGTTGTAATTTCTTCTCCAACCTTATAAGTCTTTCCATTTACAAATACATCATGTTTTGACTTATTAACTATTTTATATTCAACGCCTTCTAAAGTTGCGTTACCTTGTGGTGTTAAAAGTTTAGTTTCAACATCTGCTTTTAATACCTCAACGCCACCACGCATTACTTTATTTTCATTCCACTTATTAGCTTCACTATCAAATTTCTTAACTTCTTTATCAGATCTTATACTAAATGTTTGAGACCAATTAGCATTTAAATATCCTTCAGATGGTTTAACTTCAGTTATTCTATAAGTTCCGTAAGGTAGAACATTATTAGCAAGTTTTGCAATATATTTGCCATCTTCAAGTTTAGTCTTGATAGTTGTAATAGTTTCTCCAACTTTATAAGTTTTACCATTTACATATACATCGTGTTTTGAGTTATTAACAATCTTATATTCAACATTTATTAAATCGGCATCCCCTTGAGGACTTGATTTCTTCCAGTCGAAATCTGCTTTAACAACTTCAACTCCACCACGCATAACTTTGTTTTCATTCCATTTATTAGCTGCACTATCAAACTTTTTAATCTCACCGTTAGATCTAATAGTAAATGTTTGTTTCCATCCAGCATTTAAATAACCTTCGGAAGGTTTAACTTCAACAGCTTCGTATGTTCCGTAAGGAAGTACGTTATTTGCAAGTTTTGCAACATATTTACCATTTGATAATTCAGTTTTAATAGTTGTGATAGTTTCACCGTTGTTGTAAGTTTTGCCGTCTACATATACAGCATGTTTTGACTTATTAACAATTTTGTATTCAACATTTGTTAAATCAGCATCCCCTTGTGGAGAAGACTTCTTCCAGTCAAAGTCAGCTTTAGTGATTTCAACGCCACCTCTCATAACCTTGTTTTCATTCCAGTTATTAGATGCAGAATCAAACTTTTTAACTTCGCCATTAGCTCTTATACTAAACATTTGAGTCCAGTTAGCATTTAAATAACCAACAGAAGATTTAATTTCAGTTATTTGGTAAGTTCCGTAAGGTAATACGTTATTAGCAAGTTTTGCTACATATTTACCATTATCTAAAGCTGTTTTAATAGTTGTAATAGTATCGCCATTTTTATAAGTTCTACCATTTACATAAACATCATGTTTAGATTTGTTAACGATCTTGTATTCAACGTTTAATAAATCAGCATCCCCTTGAGGGCTAGACTTTTTCCAATCAAAGTCAGCTTTTGTAACTTCAACTCCACCACGCATAACTTTATTTTCGTTCCAGTCGGATGATGAATTAAATTTTACTACTTGATTATTACTTCTTATAGTAAAAGACTTTTTCCAGTTAGCATTTAAATAGCCTTCAGATGCTTTCTTTTCAACTACATCATAAGTTCCATAAGGTAATGTTCTAGCTGGTGTTTTTGCTACATATTTTCCACTAGAATCTAGTGCAGTTTTAATAGTTGCAACAACTTGATTGTTACCATAAGTTTTACCATTAACGAAAACTGGCTCTTTAGATTTGTTTATAATGTTGTATTCAACATTAGATAAATCAGCATCCCCTTGAGGTGAAGACTTTTTCCAATCAAAGTCAGCTTTAGTGATTTCAACTGAACCTCTCATAATAGGATTTTCACGACCAGGGCCGTTTAAGTCCATTATTCCACCTTTATTCATATTAGATTCATTAATATTGAAACGTTGAACGAAATTACCGTTCAAATATCCAGTTGATGGATCAATTTCACGAATTTCATAACTACCCATAGGTAATAAATCAGTATCACTTGTAGCTACGAAACTATTGCCTTGTTTTACAGTTTTAATAGTAGCTATAACACCATTATTTTCTATTCCAGTATTCTTAGAAATAATAGGTCTACCACTTCTATTAATAATTTGATAAGTTACACCAACTAAAGAGCCATCACCTTGTTCAGTTGAAGTTCTAAAGTTATCATCAAGTTTTGTAACTTTAACACCCATTTGAGGCAAATCATTATCTACTGTTGAGTTTTCAGAGTTAATAGGTAATCCACTATTAAATCGCTTAACAGCAGTTCCACCAGCATCTACTACTGAGAATGAAGACATCAATGGATTATCTAATCTAACCCCAGGAATCGCCTTTGTTTCGGTTATAGTATATTGACCTAATGGGAATACATTTCTTCCACCCTCTTTATAAGGCCAACTACCTCTGCTAGGTTCACTACCAAAATCTATTCTACCATTAGAATCAGTCTTCCAAGTGGCAGATTCGCTACCAAAACCACCCTTAGTATAAGATAATGTAAACTCAAAGCCACTTAAATTGAAATTATTAGGTTTTTTACCATTGACTACTTTATCTATCTTAATAGATAATCTATCAAGAATAGGTTTTTCAGCAGCCGAACCATCCATTGTAACAGTCTTAGATTCTCCATCTGCAACGGTTACGGTTTTTGGTGTAGTATTTAGCTCATAGCCTTGAGGAGCAGATGTTTCAACGATAGTATAAGTTCCAGGTTTTACCTCTACAGGGTCACTTTCACCATTTGACCCAATAGTTAAAGTACCACTCTCAGGACCCCTATATGAATAAGTCGCACCAGCCATATTATAATTATCGTTATTTTGTGTTATAGCTGTATTAGCTGAAGTTTTAACAACTTGCAAATTGGCACTCTCAGGAACTTTAGGTGTCTCTTTAGACGCAACATACCACAAACCACCAGAAATCTTAGATTGACCACCATAACCAGACACACCACCACGGCTTCCGTATTGATAAGCCATAATATAAGGTGTTCTTTGCCAGCTCTTTCCTTCAAAAAGAGGTCTTATAGCAGATTTTGCTGTACTACCCCAATCAACAGGAGCGTCACCTTTTTTAACTAACCATCTAAAACCACTGCTTCCAGCTCCAGGCCAACCTGGTTTTACAGCTGTTCCACCATTAGCTTTAGCTTGACTATCAACCCAAGCTTGAGCTTTTGCACTCTCATCTGCTCCAGAACCCCAATGATAAGAATCTTTAGGTTTAGTAAAAGATTGTCTTGGATTATCAAATGGGTTCTTACTACCACCAGTAGTTAAAAGTAAGTTTAATGCATCGTACATATTATCAACAGTCCATCCAAGACCACGTTGTAATATTTCAAGATAACTACTCATAACAGCAAGTCTACGTACTGGATTATTTCCTAACGCCGAACCAGAACGTATCCAGTCCATGTCAGGGCCACCTTGTTGAAACATATCAGCTTGTTTTGGTGCATCATATTGTAAGAAATAAGGTGTTGTATAAATATATGCATATCCTTTACCACCTTTTAAATGTTCTGTGTTACCCATGATACAATACATTACAACTCTCTCACTACCAATATTACCAGTTGGTGAGAAATAAATAGTTTGATAAGTACCAGCTCTTGAACCTATACCTTTAATGTAGTTGTTTTCTCCTTCGATAACATCTAAGTTTAATTTCATCCAACCATTTGTTGTAGGATCTCCACTAACGATGTTACCACTTGAAAGAACGTGATTACCAAAAGGTATAACACCTGTTACAGGTTTATTGGCTTCAGCTTTATCAGTTTCAGATTTTTGAACTTCTTTGAAAGATTCGAAACTTTCATTATCTAATAAGCTTTCAGGTTCTCTACCTATATACTTAGTAAATTTGTAAAAATCTAAAGCCGAAATACCACCAAACAAATTACTTAAAATACCATTTGAGAAATGATGAGTATACTTACCAGTTTTTTCATTAAACTGTAAACCAGATAAATACTTAGTATACTTATCCATGTCTAAAATTGGGAAAGTATCCTTATAATTTAAGTCTATAAGCTTATTGATTTCACTTCTTGATCTTTCATCAAGCATAGCATAATGACCAGGTGACATATACTTAATAGCCAAAGTCGCCTCATATGCACCACTTAAATTATATTTTTTCAAAACTTCCCTATCGATAGTTACTGATAAAGGTAATTGATTACCAGCATCTATAGCCTTTTTAGCATCTTCGTTTAAAAACTGAGTTTCACTCAAGAATTTAACAGATCTTTGTAATCTACCATAAAAATCATCAGTTCTTAACCATAACAAACCATCTACATATTCAGGCATATCATTGATATATGGTTTAGGCGTATCACCCATTTCCTTTACAGATTCGTTTGTTACGTGTTCCACTTTTTTGACAACCTCATCAATACCTTTAGTATTCATAGGAGTATACATAACCTTGATACCGTCTTTGTCTCTTTGCATAGACTCAAGGTTAAACTTATCCACTACCTTTTTGTCTTCCTTCGCATTTTCTTTCAAATTTTCACGAAGACCTTCGATTCTTTCTTCTTTCGAAGGTTGCTCTACAATTTCGTTTTGCTCAACTGCATTTTCTTCTTCTTTACTTGCGAAAGAAAAATTAGGTGTCGCAACAAGTGATGTTGCCGATATGGCGACAGCCATAAAACCAGCAAAAATTCTATTCACTTTTGAATTGATTTCCAAAAAATATCAACTCCTTTTCAAAAAATATCTATAGTGAACACAAGTAAACTCACGTAAACTTGTGATATAGAGATTAACAGTCTTTTATTAATACCTAACACTAGATAATGGAAAAAAACTGGAAAAAACCTAAAGTTAAAATCAAACATTGTATTCGATTCTAAGTTTAATAATATTATAGCACATTTCTAGGGAAAAATAAAGTAAAGCCTTAAAAAAATTAAAAATAGCCCTATCGGGTAAAATAATAAAGATAAGATAAATCTTATCGAAAAAACAAGTGATTACATTGGTTAGTAGTCTCCAGAATGTCAAGCGTTCTAATGTATAATACTAGTCAATAGAAAAAAACGAAATAAATTTCGTTCGAGAAAGAATATGAATTGATAAAATCAATTAAAAAACGAAAAAAATTTTCGTTCGAAAAAAAATGTGAATTAAAAAAATTAAATTTTAAAGGAGAAAAAATTATGAATAGTGCAAATTTTGGAGTTTTAGTAGGTAGATTAACAAGAGACGTAGAAGTTAGAAAAAATAGCGATGGATCAGCAAAAGCTTTCGTAAACATTGCAGTTGATGATAACTTCAAATCAGGTCAAGATAAAGAATATCATGCTCAATTTATAAATGCTGAAGGTTTTATCTCAAAAGATAAGAAAAACTTAGGTGTATATGAATACATGAAAAAAGGAACTTTGGTATCTTTAGCAATTCAATTAAAGAATGACCAATACCTAGATAAAGACAACAAACAACAATATCGTCAATATGTATTTATTACTGATGTAAAATTGTTGGCTTCACCAAAAGGGGCTAATGAACAAACAGCAGTAGTAGAAGAAACTGTTGAAGATGAACCACTATTTTAGTGAAATTTAAGGCTACATCATCGTAGCCTTTATTTTTTAAATTAAATAAGAGAAAGGTTTTAATTTATGAATATTGAGATAACAATACCAAAAGAATGGGAAAAAGAATTTACAAAAGACAAGTTTGAAGAATCTTTTAACAGAATAATCGCTGATTTAAATTGTGAAGAAACGAGAACACTCGTTGGAAACTACGAACTCGAAACGTTAAATATGCTTAAAAACGCAATCATAAAAGCAAAAACAATAAAATAAAAATAAGAGAAAGGGTAGGTAATATGACTGAATTATATTTAATAAATCAATTCCCAGTAAATAAATCAAAAAAAGACGGATTTAGTACCATAATTACTTTATTAGATTATGAAACTCAAATATCAAAAGCTTTAAGATACATCAAACTATCATCAGAGCAAATCAATAATACAAAAAAAGTATTAATAGATACCGTACTATGTGCAGGGATGAATCAATACCGTTTTATTGAAACTAATGTAAACGAAGATAGAACAATAAATATAGATGATTATAAATATATTGCTGTAAGTGATGATACACTTGAAAAAGCGAATAACATATTAAAATCTCACCCAAAATATGTAAAAAATTCTATATTAACAGAATCACAAATTGAAAAATTACTACAAAATTAAATAAGAGAGCTAATCAAAGCTCTCTTATTTTTTTCATCTATCTATTAATAACATCAAAAAGACCATTTCTATTTAAATCTCTTGAATAAGAACTATCGAGATATATAACAGGTAAACTATTATTCTCATCAAGTCTACAAGCATCTATAAGGCTTGGATACAAATAATCTTTAATAGCATTAGCTCCACCACCGTAAACATAAACTATATCAGTCCTTAAACCAACTTTTCTAAAAATGTTACTAAACTCTTTCATAACATCTCTAACAAAAATATTAACTTGACGATCGATATATACTTGAACTTGAGCTTTTATTTTTTGTTGAGCTGGCATTAAATTTTCTTTAAGCATAAAATCAGCCAAATCTTTTCTTGACTCAAATGCATAAGGTGTATTTCTAAGCTCACTTACTACATTTGTTAAAACTGAACCGTAACCTTTATTAATAGAAGAAGAACTTTCAATAGCCACTTTTCCATTAATAAATACAGGAAAGTTTACCGTACCCTCTCCTATATCAACACCTATTGTGTTTTCAGCACGACTCAATATTTCACCTGTATAATTCTCATCAATCATCAAACCGTCTTCTCTAGCCATATCTAAAGCTAAATCTAAAAATGTTGCACCTAAAAAAGTTATGGCGAATTGTCCTGCACAACCTTCAGCCAAGACTATAATTTTATCAAAACTTATTTTAACAGTTATAGGTTTTTCAAAGTTGAAAACTGTAACATAATGAGAATTTTTCTTTAACTCATCTTTGTATATGTTCTTATATTCCATATAGTCATTAATAGGTAAAGCAATAGCTAAATCAACCTCAACATCAATCTCATCAGGAAGTTTTTTAGTTTTCTTATATTCACTATATATAGCAGTTGATGCAACAGATGATAAAATCAACATGCCACTTAAACTTTCTTTACATTTTGGTATATGATTTTCTATATTAAATTCTACTTGACTTTCACCACTTAAAATAGCTCTTTTACCTACTAAAACTCTACCTTTATCTCTTTCAGCTATTGTGTTTGATTGAATAGAACAATCAAGATTATTGAAAATATCCTTTATATAATTACTCTCAACAACTGCTGGAAGAACATTTGCTGTAGTATAAGAAACAGTAGATGGTAAATCTATTAAAATACTATCATCACTATAATCACTTTTAGCTTTACCTTTAACATAACCGTTTCCGATATCTAATCCCATTTTAATTTTCATAACTTATCACTCCCCTTTACTATCTATTTAATAACTCTTGTATACTAGCTCTTGAATCAGAACTCTTTTCATTTGAACCGAAATCTAAAAAATCTAACTCGCTTGTATCAGGCTTATCATCATTAATTTCTTGTAAATCTTCAGCACTTTCATCTATCTGTTCAATAGGTTTCTCAATAGGTTTCTCAATAACCTCATCAGTCTCTACTTCCTTATCAATAATATGTTCATCTTTATCAATAACTTGAGAAACCTCAGGTTTAATCTTTTTAGTAGACTTCTTCACAGGATCTAAACCTAAACCTTCAACGGTTTGTCCCATCTTCTTTAAGACTTTTAAGATATCTTTATCAGTCGTTGTAAAAGCGTCTACCATACCATCTGTTTCGATAGCTTTTCTTATTAATTCTTTTAAAGAATTGTTTTTGTTGTTTTGAACATCCAGCCAACATAACGTAAGCTTATCGTCAACAGAAACGCTTAGTCTATAAGTTTTGTATTTCTTTTTTGCCATTTTTTTTATCCTTTCTTTGCCCTATTTTTCATACACTTATTATACCATATTTTAACCGAAAATAGTAGCCTTTTTGGTTGTTTTTTTGGTTAAAAATAAGAAACGCAAGCGTTCCCGAGTTAAATCATAGCATGCTAAAAGTCTTTGTGATTGAGAAAATAGCAATGCCCGTAGTTGACAAATCACTAAACTATGGCAGTTAAAAGTCTTTGAAAAACTTACTGAGCGTACCCTTGGCGAAAGCCATGGGGTACGCATTTTTTTTAACCAAAATAGAAACTTGACACATTTTGAAATAGATCTTATAATAAAAGTGTCAAAAGCCTTATCAGTTAAGGACGACGACACTAAAATCTTCCATGCGTCGAGGATTTGCAGGCACAGTTTTTAAGTAAACTGTGCCTAATTTTTTTGTAAAAAATAGCCTATTTACTAGACTTTTTAGCCGTTTTTTGATATAATAAGGTTAAGAAGGAGCTACATAATGAAAAAAATTAACGATACAAAAAATATTCAATTTGAACGAATTTGGGCTATGCCTAACAAAAACACTTTTGATGTTTTACCGATTAAAAAACTTATCAGTGAAGAAGTAAACCTAAAAGATTTTTGGATAGATCCTTTTGCGAACAAAAACAAAATCGCAACAGTAACTAATGATCTAAATTTAGAATACGATACAGATTTCCATTTAGATGCTTTAGATTTTTTGAAAAGTTTCTCAGATATCTCCGTTGACGGAATACTTTACGATCCACCGTATTCACCAAGACAAGTAAGCGAGTGCTACAAAAACGTTGGATATAACGTAACAAACGATACAACAAAATCGTCTTTTTGGTCAAATCATAAAAAAGAAATTTCAAGAATAGTCAAACTAGGTAGAAAAGTTATTACTTTCGGTTGGAATAGTGGTGGTATAGGTTATAAATACGGTTTTGAAATAAAAAGAATACTTTTAGTTCCTCACGGTGGATGGCATAATGACACTATATGTACTGTTGAGATTAAAACACATAACGCTAAGTTTTAAATAAAGGGGTTAAATGATGGATATTAATATTGAAAAAATCATACAAAACAGAGAAATTAAAACACTACTAGACTTTTTATATACAGGGATTCAACTAAAAATAAATGATGATATCATACTATACAAAGACGAAAAGTTTTTAATATACAGAAAAAATAGACAAGTAGTTGAGTTTACATCATCGCTAAATGTTACATCAATGCCTTATATTATAGAAGAACTAAAAAAGACAAAATCTAACAAATTTAAGAATAAATTCAGGGAAATTGAGGATTTTGTCAACAGAATGAACGAAGACCTTGAAGAAAAAATCAACAAGGAACTTGAAAAACAAGTAAAAGCCGAAAAAAAAGTCAAATAAAGCTTGATTTTTCCCTAAAATACCTATATAATAAAAATATAGAAAAATTTAAGAAAGGAAGTACAATTATGAATAAAAAAGATTTAGTTAAAACATTACAAGAAAAATTAGCGAAAGAAAATATTATGTTAAGCCTTAATAAAATAGAAATCATATTGCATACGCTTGAAGATACTATTATTGAGGTTACAGATGCTGGTAATGAGGTAAAATTAACTAATTTTGGTAAGTTTGAAAGAAAAAGAAGAAAAGCTAGAATAGGAAAAAACCCTAGAAATCCAAAAGAAACAGTAGAAATACCAGAATGTTCAAATTTGACTTTTAAACCATCAAGTCGTTTAAAAATTAAATACTAAGCCATAACAGCCTTGTTATGGGACAATAAAGAATGGAACAGGTCTTGACGAGGTTGTCAAGACCTAATTTTTTTAAATGAAAAAGAGGCGGACTCTTTCGAGAGATAAAGTGAATTAAATAGATCTACAAAGGTCTATAACAAATAAACAATTAAATTTTCAATTTAATAATAAGGAAATTTTATGATAAATGATGAAATAACAAAAGGAGATATATAATATGTTTTTAATATTTTTCATAGGTGGAATTATACTATTCTATGCAATAGGTTTAGCACCAATTATATTAGCAGTAAAATTAGTAAACAAGCTACTTAATGTTTTATTTAGAAAGCTTGTTGGTAAATAATAAGAAAGACGAAAGGGAACAAAAATGATAATCATACTATCAATATTAGTAATAATAGCATGCTTTTCAGCGCCATTTATACTAATAGATAAAATAATAAAGAAAATCGAAGATTTATACGCAGAGTTTAAATCTATCAAAGACTTTGCATATAAAAAGCTTGCAGAAGAAGAAAAAAGAGGACTTTAATTAGTCCTCTTATTTTTTTTATATCTTGTAAGCAAACACTATAACTCTACCATCAGAATAAGAGTTTCTACAAGTCGATAAGCATAAGAAACGCTTAGAATTGTTCAATTGTTCCCTATCATATTTAAAATCAACAGCGCTTTCTCTTAGACAATGCTCAATGTAATTGATATCGTAATCTGTTCTGTAGAAATCTCTATTTAAAGTATCAAAGTTCATAACGCTAAAAATTTTATAACGCTCAACGCCTTGATTTGTTGTAAGTGTAATAGTTTGATCAATTTTATTAACATAACTTTGGTCTAATAAATTAACTAAATTAGAAAACATAGCGCTATTTAACATCTTGTGACCAAAAATCGTATTGATATCATCACTAAAATCAGGCTTGTTATACATATCTAAAAATACAGTACCATAATCTGAAAATTTTCTATAAATGTTATGATGTAACCAATACTTATCATCATTACTTTTAACTATAGGTTGATCTATACCTAAAGCTTTAACTTGAACACGACCTACAACAGCGTTATTATTGAATTTTTTTCTTAAACTTGCTACAAACTTTTCACCAGTTTTCTTATTTTGAGCCTCGCTATCAGCAATACTTTTAACATCAAGTTTCTCAAGAGTCTTATCCATGACCTCAGTTGAGCTTGACTCTATTTCTCTATTACTGAGAAAATCATGAGCTTGCCCGTACAAAAGATAAACTCCGAAAAATAGACAAAGTGAAAAGAAAAATAATAATATGGATTTTTTCATGTAAAAAAATATCCTTTCTTAAAAAAATTAGAGTATAGAAATACTCTATCTATACTCTAATTATAGCCTATTTTCAATCATTTTTCAACAATTATTTGTTTTTTTGTTTTTCAGCTTTACGATCTTTTACTAAGAAATAACCGAAAACTGAACCTATAGCTAAAAAGCCTGCACCTAATAAAACTTTGAAAATATTTTGACCTGTTTTTGGTGATTGTTTTTCAGTTGTTTTACCTGTTGGCTTAGCTTCATCTTCGCCTACAGCCTTTTCAGTTGAATTTGCTTTAGACTTATCAGCATCAGTTACTGCTGCATCCGATCCACCTTTAGTACGTGTTGTTTTTCTATTAATTTTTTGATAATCAGCTCTCATACCATTTTTATCTAATGTATCAGGTTTGATAGTCTTTTTAACTAAATCTTCAAATTGTTCTTTAGCTTTCTTCAACTCATCATCTGTTTTGTTTTTATCAGTATAAACTGTCTTCAAAACTTCACGAGCCTTTTTAATCGTATCGATATTAGTAAATCTTTCAGTGTCTTTGTAATCTTTAACCATAGCTGTGATTAATTCAGATCTTGTATTAGACTTACCTTTATTATTCTTTTCATACTCTTTAATAACTTTATCTAAAGCTGCATATTTTTGTTTTAAACTACCAGTATCAGACGCTTCATCATTTACATATGCTAAAGCTTCTTTTATAGCTTTTGAAACAGAATCGTCTTTAACGTTCTTATATTTATCAATAAGAACCTTTAAAGCCTCACGAGCTTTTACATTTTCAAGTTTGTCATTACTTGTATCTCTTTTTTCAATACCTGCTGGATTTTCAGTATCATTTTCGTTAACTTTTTCAAGAACTATTTCTTTACTGTTATTTTTCTTATCATTTTCTTGAGGAGCTTTTGTGATAGATTCATCTTTTTCAATGTTATTATCTAATTTTTCTTTGATTTCATTGTAAAGATTATTAACTTGATCAAATGTAGCATCTTTATTGCCTAAAACTTTGTTAACTTCATCAACATAACTTGTTAAAACCTTAGAAGAACTAAAATTATCGAAAAGTGCTTTCAATTTTAACTTAGCGTTATAAATTTCATCTTGTGATTTCTTTTCAGCCTTTTCTTTACCTGGTGTAACTATAGTTCCAATAGAATCTTTCTTATCTTCTAAAGATTTTTCAACTGATGGTGTAGATGGTTTTGTTTCATCTTTTTTATCCGTAACTTTTTGATCTGATGTAACTGTAATAGTATAATCATTAGATACTACAAAAGTTCTTTGATAATCTCCACCTAAACCTTTATTGTATTCAGCTACAAATCTAACACGATATTTACCAGCAACTTTAGGAACGCCAAATAAAACAGATTTATAAGAAGTACCGTCTTTTACTATCTTAGCATTAACTAAACCTTTATAATCAGGGTTATCACGTTCCATAACCTTATCAAGAGCGCTGTATTTATTAACAACGTCTTTGAATGTAGGTTCATCGAAGTTACGAGTTATTAAGGAATACTTAAAATCTTGATCAAGAAGTGTTTGCTCAATTTTACCGTCTTCGCTAATTTTATCAATTTGGTAAAAAGAATTTTTAAAATTACCTAAATTTTCAGTAATGACATGATTATCAACATTTTTTAACTCTACTGATAAAGGTTCAATAGCCTCACCTAACTTTATAGTTTGGTCTTTCATATTGACAACAGCATTTGTATTAGCCTCAATTTTTTCAGCAACTCTATTTGTAATAGCGTCACTAACACGAGGAAAATCCTTATCAGCTTCGTCTTTTTCATTACGTAATTTTATACCTTGATCTTCAACCTTTTTATCTTCTTTTTTATCTTCTTTTTTATCGTCTTTCTTATCTTCGCTGCTTTTGTCTTCAGTCTTTTCAACCTTTTTATTCTCAGCTTTTTCATCCTTTGGTTTAACGACTATTTCTTCAGCTATATTAATAGGTTGACTTGCATTTGCTATTGTCGGCATAGCACCCATCAAAAAAGCTGTTGATAACACCATAAGTTTTAATCCGTATCTTTTATTTCTCATCTAAATTCTTCTCCCTTTCTCTAATCATTATTCATACTTTTTAATAGTAAAATACGTTGAGCCAACAAGTATTGATGTAGCAAAAGCTATTAACGTAACTAAAAAAGACAATTTTTTTCTAGCTTTAGATTTATCTTTTTTAACGTTTGACTTATCACTACTATCAACATTTGTGATGTTAGATTTTTCACTATTACTATTGTCTTTAACATCAGCTTTAACATTTTCTTTGACGCTTTCCTTAGTGTCTTTCTTGACACCTTCTGTATTAGCGTTATTACTACTATCTACAGCCTTTTTATCAAGAGCTGTATCAATCCTCCCATCAAGCTTTTTAACCTTCTCATCAAGCGTTTTAACGTCTTTTTTCAAAGCCTTATTAGACGATTTCAAATCATTAACATCACTTCTTATTTGTAAGTATTTTTCATCATTTGAGCTTTTAGTTTTGAAAACTCTTGAAGTTTGATGTTTTTTTCTTTTAACAGGCGTTTCATACTTTCTTTTTGATACTTTTTTCGATACTTTGGGCTTAGACACAGTAGTTTGTGTATCGGTCTTAATAATATTCTTTTTAGATTCTCTTTTAGATTCTTTTTTTTCATTATTGGTTTCTCCTTTTGATTGGTCTTTAATTTTTAAATTTTCTAAACCTTGTTCAAGTTCTTTTTGTTCATTAGACCATTCTTTAAGTTTTGAAGTTATCTCTGGAGTATGTATGTCGCAACTTGAAGCGAAACTTACATTCATTGGAGATACTAATAAAACACCCATCAAAACGGCTGCGCAAGATTTTGTCAATCTTTTGTTCATTACTCTGTCCTTTCTATATAAATTTTTTTACTCAATGTTTTCGATTGCGTTGAAAAAAATTAAAAAAACTAAAACGATTATCAAAAAAATCATCACGAAAAAAACTCGGTCTAACAATTCTTCTAGTACATCAAATTCTTCTTTCGTATCAAAAAGTTCTTTAAAATCTACAAATTCCCCGTCAACCTTTATTATATCACCTTTCTTGTTCGTTGTGTCAACAATAATGGGCTTTAAAGTATTCGCTGAATTAGTTATTAAGAACTTTCTATCGCTTTCTAAATACATACCGTTTGTTGTATACTCGTAATCGTATTTATCTAATTTTTTCTTAATCTCTTTAATTTTAACCATAGCTTCTTTTTCTGTAATTTTAGAATACTCAGTCGAAGTTATATTGTAAACTACAAAATCATCTGTTGAATAAAAATTGATCTTAACTAAGGTTTTATTGTTAGCAGTGTCTTTACCAGTAAAACTTGCAAGGAAAATCAAAGAAACTAAAATTAAAAATAACCTCTTTACTGATTTTATCTTAACCACCTCACAAAAAAACTCCTCTTATTAATTAATTGTATACAAAAAATACGGAAAAGTCAATCATGACCACCCGTAAAACGGGCGGTTTGTTCAAGGGCTATAAGCCCGAGTGATACCAACCAGCGTCTCAAGGCGCTGGTTTTCACTCCGTTCAAA
>QWCH01000095.1_pt1 | contig 139397 bp, 86 predicted proteins | sample 1972671 | NCBI WGS metagenome assembly QWCH01 (sample SAMN09866713, study PRJNA288562) | Human gut metagenome isolate term3_stool, whole genome shotgun sequencing... | isolation source: gut | host: Homo sapiens | place: USA: California
GCCGACCCTCTGCTTGTAAGGCAGATGCTCTGAACCAGCTGAGCTAAACGCCCGTACACTTCCGTTTCAAAAGCGATGCAAAGGTACAGCTTATTTTGAGACTGCCAAAACTTTTGATGATTATTTTTTCACTTTTTTATCCACAAAGACAAAAACTCACTGATTATCAACAATAAAAATCTTTCTAAAAAATAAGATACATACTACACAAATTCCAGCCAACAATCCCAACTTCCCCCATCCTCCTCTTTTTTTCTCCTGCTTATCCACCCGATCCTCCGTTTTCACCCGTGCATACTCTGCCACCTGCAATGAATCGGTTTTTATAACAGCACCATCAAATTTCTCCTCTTGCAATCTCCTTCCGTCCCTGTCTACAGTCCTTTTTGTTACAGAAAGCAACTTCTTTCGTGGTGATACTCTTTCCTTAAGTCCAACCATTTCCGCAATATCCTCTGTCCACACAAAAATCGTTTCCTCCACATGTTCATTCATCCTTTCCTGCATTTTCCGCAATCTCTTTTGTATACCGGAAAATTTCTCAGTTCCGGTCTCCAACACAGTGGCATCTATTTCCGTACGATGATTTTCCATACACTCGGTAGTCCCGCAAGCCCAAAAGAGAAGCGAAAGGCTCCAGACCATCAACCACTTTTTCACATCAAAACAGGGGCAGGATTTTATAAACTCACCCGGTTCTATAATCCCATTCCCATTCAAATCCGGCGAAGTATCCCGGTGCCCCATCACCGTCACAATCCGATACCGCAACTTCAACTCTTCCACAAGCCCCTTCATCGATTTTTTCTGCTCATCCGTCCGTGTATCGGCAGGATTTCCGTTCGTATCCAGTCCCCCGATATAGCAAATGCCTATACTCCGCCCGTTCCATCCCAAGCAATGCGCACCCGCCACTTCCACCTCTCTCCCCTTTTCCACGGTTCCATCCAGCCGGACTACATAATGATAACCTATCCCGTTCATCCCCTGGGCGCGATGCCAACGGTCTATATCCGCAACACTAAAATCCATTCCGGCTTTCGTAGCCGAACAATGTATAATCACAGAATCAATCTTTCTCATAATCATAAATCCTTTCTTTCAAATCAATAATCCGATGGAGGAATACGTTTCACACATCCTCTTATATCGCACTTTTTTATTTCCGATTCTTTCTGTATCAACTCTACTTCATGACAGCGAATCATCCAACTGATCTTCTCCTCCTGTTCCTTCCGCAACTCCGCATAAAGTCCGTTGATTTTCTCTTCACGCTGTTCCAGGCGCTCCTCAAACCAGTCCACCGTTTTCCTGCGGTTCTCTGCTTCCATACTATTTATCGATGCCTCCTCCTTCCGGACATCCATCTTACGGAAAGTCACAAACCGCACCAGCCACTTAATGGCCTCCAACCCGCCAAGGGCAGTGATGAAGGCCATAATTGTAGTCAGTTGCATCTATCTGCGTTATGCAGCCGGGTCTTCCCCTTCCCCGTCGCCACCGGAAGGAGCATCGGTGCCTTCATCGTTCAGCCTATCCAGATCTTTAAACATCAGCCCATCCGTACGAGTAGACGATGCGCCCGCATTAAGACGTATATCCTTGTTTGCACGAAAACAGATGCGCAATCCGGTAATGTCACTTGCTGTAAAATCTTCCGCCTTATCCGTCCCTTTACTTTGTGCCGACAGATAGAAATAACCTATTCCGTCAATATTTACCGAGCGTCCTCCTAAAAGAATTTTACGCATCAATGTCCGAAAGTCTTTCAGTACACTGATTGTCTCACCTTCACTCACACCAGAGTTTCCACTGATTTCCTGTGCCACCTCTTTCAGAGTTGCCGGAGTGTCATACTTATACGAAATAATAGGATACGTTCTCTTAACTGAATCTTGATTTGTCGGATCACTCAACCGTGAAACTCTTTTAAATCTAATTGCCATAATTTTCTTTTTTGTTAAATAAATACTAATGATTATTACCTTGCTAACGTTAACATTGCAAAGGTGCGACATTCCCATCAGAGGCAAAAAGACAAGTTACAGCATCGTCTTGATACGATTTAGCATGTAAAAGAGACAATTACAGGACAAGCAAAGGAGAAAGGGAAGGTAATAAAGGAAATCTTTCCATATTTCCGGACGAGTATCACCCAAAATTGTACCATAGAGATATAATAACAAGAAAGCCGGAACTGCATACTAACAGTTCCGGCCTTTTTTCCTGATTTATATAACACTTATTCAATTAACGCTTCACTCATAAATATGCAGGATTATTCCCATTTTAATAACGGATACAAAAAATAAATCTTTCATATAAAAAAATGGAATACAAATATGACTCTTAAGATTTCAAAAATCAAAGATAGCCAAACTCCTCCATAAAGCAGAGAAATTTGGCTATTGATAGCTACATTTGAGATGAAAAGAATGTAGCAATCATTATTTCAAAAAGGATACACCTAAATCTAAATAAAAAGCCCTCCTTTAATGTAATAGGTCACGCCAGACCTTATAAAGGAGGGCTACACAAACAAACAATAATATTAAGCAGAATTACCATGATTCGCATCAGAATAATCCGGCATTCCTTACGTCATCTAAATCTTTATTAGTAAGGAAGAAAGCATTGAACGAATTCAATGTTGGGTTAACTTATCCAATTCTTCTTGCAAAAAACATACGTTTCCGATCAAATTAATAGATGCCCAAATTGGATACTACTACTTATTTATCGAAACAAGATATGCTTCATGTAAATGATAATACTTCTTCATAAATAATAAATAAGCTGCTGTCAGTACACCTACTATTGTCCCAAGATATACCCAATGAGCCACTAATCTATCCGGTATGATATAGATAAACATAAAAGAAACAATCAATTGAAGAACCATATATAACAATGTCACTTTTACATGGCCAATCTTCAATTCATTTGCCATTAACTGATAGGCATGTTTACGATGAGCTTCACCGAGATTTTCATGTAGCATAATACGGTGCACAATAGTTAAACAGCCATCCACACCATAGACCAACAGGAATATCAGCCACGTAATATCCCCAGTCTTGATGATGACATTGCCCAAAAGGAACAACATAATAAATGCAATTCCAATGGAACCTACATCGCCAGCAAAACACTTTGCTTTTCCCTTCGGCCGAAAATTGAAAATACAGAATACTAACGAAGCAAGAATAGTTGATATTATCAGACTCTGTTCTACATAATTACTTTTCATGTTCACCACAGCCAACGGTACTAATACTGCCAACGAATATCCTACTGTTATACCATTAATGCCATCCATGAAGTTTATGATATTTGTTGCTCCCACATAGACAATGAGCGCCAATAACACTATCCACCACATTGACCAGTGTAAAATCCCCAACTGATAGAAAGCCATTGCAGCCGCCATAAACTGTGCCACCAGCCTCACATAGTCGGGCAACGAATGAATGTCATCCACAAAACTTACGCCAGCCACAAGCGTAAATCCGACCAAGAACCACGGGTATTGAAATCCGAAGAATACGCTCCATACCCATACACCTATCAAAAAGATAATACCACCACCACGCAATACTATCGTAGAATGCGACGATCGTTCATTGGGTTTATCAATAATATTATACTTATCCGCAATACAAAAATAAATTAGTTCCACTAAAAGAAGCAGAATAAAGATAATAAAGTAAGTTGCCATGTTTATACTATTTACGATTCAAAGTTCACTCTCTCTATTTCTCATATTGAAAGCCTTCTTATTTTCATTTCGAATTTCATTCAATTCGTCTATTCCTAATGATTTGGCACATATCTTGAAATCCCATAGAAGCGTTTGGCATCTACATCTAATTCATTTCTAAATCCGAGCCCAACATAACAATGAGCATCAAATGACTGTTCTTATGCATAGCTTCCATTTTAGAGATATCAATTGATGATTCCTTATTTTTAAGCTTTTCCAATCCGTCAAAGCCATCATCTCCTTTCAATTAACACAAATGCCAACTGTAGTCGTAGTTTCAACATTGCCCAAAGCAAAACGCAAAAGCCCCAACAATACATCCATTAGATCATGCCCATAGTAGACAAAATAGCGTGATTCACCTTGTTTACATCAAAGATATTTTCAGCCATCTCACGGCTCTTCTTGCCCATCTTTACTACAGTCTCTGGATGTTCCATTAGATACTGCATCTCTGCTACTACTGCATCCGCATTCTTTACCTCTACCAGATAACCGTTCTCGCCATTTACAACGGTCTCGCGACATCCTGGAGCATCAGTAGTAATGATTGCTCTACCCATGGCCATATTCTCCAACACGGTCTTAGGCGTACCCTCATGATAAGATGGCAATACATAGATGCTACACTGACTAATGTATGGGCGCACATCACTCTGCTCGCCAAAATACTCCAGTACGCCACTATTAATCAGGGGTTGCAATTCTTCCGGCTTCAGAGCCGAAGGATTAGAATCAAACGGACCAACCAGCAGACAACGAACCTTTTTGCCATACAATCGCTTAATCTTCTGACAAGCCTCCAAATATTCACCGACCCCCTTGTCTTTTATCAGACGGCCAATATAGAGGAACGTAGGTATCTCAGGCATCTCTGTTGGCACAAATTTTTCCAGATTAACACCAGAACCATGAATCACCACAATTTGGCTCTCTGGTAACAGCCCTGCATCAACCAATACCTTCTTGTCATCGTTGTTCTGAAAGAACACTTTCTTGCTCTTCTTAAACGCCTGCTTGTAGAGTACACTCATTACAGTACGCACCAGCTTATTCTTCAAGCCAGTTCCACGGAAGATACTACCCAACCCCGCTACCATAGGATAAAACTCCGTAATACCCATATCCTTTGCTGCTATCGCGCCATAACTGATAGTTTTCGCCTGGAATGCAAAAATCTTGTCAGGACGCTCATTACGCAAGAGTCGTTTTATATCTTTCAGTGTGACCAGATCACCCATTGGGTTCAGTCCATTACGGACAACGCTAATCTGCTTATATGTTACGCCCAAGGCCTTGAACTTATCTGTCCAATCAGTCTCTGGCATCTGTCCTGCAGCCACCACCTCATATCCAGCAGCCTGCATAGCCTTCATTAAATCCACACGAAACCAGAACAACGAAGGTGTATGACTTGATAATAATAATGCTTTCATTATTCAAATAGTATACTTTACAAACAAATTTCTAAAAGAAATTTAAACATTTACCATTCCAGCATTTTCTTTTCTTCTTCTGTCAGTTTTCTTATGACTTTTGTAGGTACACCTGCTACTATAACTCCAGGTTCAAGCACATCTTTTGTCAATACAGAATTCGCTCCAATTACTACATAATCAGCAACTTGAACGTCACCCCCTATAAAAGTACCAACACCGACGTAAACATGTTTCCCTAGTTTTGGGGCACCTCCATGAGGAAAAGCATTGCCTAGGGTTACCTTTGCACCAATTATGCATTTTTCTCCAACAATAGCATCTTTATTGATTATTACACCATGAGCTCCATGTGAAAAACTTACTGATGGATGAATGTCTGAGCAGCCACGAATATCGGCAGCACATAGCAAATGCATCAAACCATCAAAGAATCTTTCGCCAACTCGAAATTTATATCTATGACACCATTGAGATGCATGTAGTATTTCAATAACCATATGCATTGCTATTTCATTAATTCGGACAGACGATTAAACATTTCTTTTTGGATTATAATCTTGTCGCGATACGTTGTAATATATTTGTGAATAGATGCAGTAAGACTTTTTGTATCTACCTCACCGTTTTTAATTGCCAAAACTTGTTTCTTAACCTCATCATCACAACATGCTGTAATAGCTAGATTATGATTGCGTAGCGTCTCTAAAGAATTTACCTCCATCGGACCGATTGCAAATATTATTTTGCCAGCCATCATGTAGTCCACTAGTTTCGTAGAGAAAGACATCTTTGTTTCAAAAACAGACTGCTTGGAGAAACTCTCCACATGTACAAGAACGTCAGCATCTTGTTGTATTTTTAATACTTCTATACTTGATACACTTCCGCAAAGTTTCAAACTATTGCAATAGGAGAATGCTTCCTGCATACCAACCTCCATCATAGATTGGGTATAGATTAGTAGTTCTGCCCCACCATCATGATAAGCAACATCAAGAGCCTTACCCAATTTAGCAAGTTCAAGATAACGACCATTACCTATATTACCGGTATAAACATATTTTACAGGATTATTTTTTGGAGTCTCGACTTTTATCTGATCAACCTTTGATATATCGATTCCTTTTCCAATAACATAAAAAGGCTTTTTGAAAATCTCAGCATATTCATGTGCCATATTCTCAGCAAATACCTCAATGTATGAGCACTTAGCTATTAAATTTCGTACCTTTCTACGTACATTTGCTCGATAGAGATATGCAAGAGGTTGATTCCAACCATTTGGTGGATAGTTATAATTATCATCAGTTATATGACCTACAACTGGAACTTTACAATAGTTTACTACTTTCTGTTGAACATCACACATATACCATGAAGCATATATCGGAAGATAAATTACCTCAGGCTTTATTTCGTCAAGGAAGGATTTAAAATCCTTATCCCACCAATGTCCAAAGTTCCATATCAAGTCTCTTGCAATATAAAAAACAGTATAGCGCTTCTTAGGAAACTTATTGGATTTTTTTTTGCTTATTACGTAATCTTGTACTGTAGCAGACGCCATAACAGAGCCTGCATGCTTACCCATAAGTGAGTTAAGAACAGATCTATCTGTCATCTGATAAGTTTTGGACACAATACCATTATTATTTACACCATCCTGGCAGCAGATACTGAATATCTCAACACCTTTCATCCCTCCAAACAAATTACTGAAGGTATTACCAAAACTATTGCTATCATCCCATGGTGATCTTGATATAACCAATACTTTCATAAATTATCGATTAATTGAAGCGAGATATTTACCTAAAATATATGATGTAAATTTTAAACCAAAAATGAAAATTAACAACTTGCATACCTTCGTTTTCTTGTTCAAAGCATATTTCATTATCCATTTGTAGTTTGCACAACGATCAAGCATGTTTTGTTTTTCTACACCAATAAGGTATTTTGATGTATAGCCCAATACTATAGAATATTGGTAAGCAAGATAGTTCAATAAACCGATGCCTGTTTCCCTGTCTGATAACATACACAATTCTCCCGCATAACTTTCAATTGTCGAAAAAAGGTCATTAATGTTTTTATATGAAATAGAATGTGAGATAGAATTCAAACGAACTCTGTAGCAATAGGCTATACTATTAGATACTAATATAGTACATAACGATGGCACCAAACGCATAAACCACTCTACATCCTCAGACACTATACCAGATTTGAAATAAAGATTATTGGTAATAAGTATTTCCCTCTTGATTACCTTCATTGCCGCACTAGCATCTAACACACCAGCAGCTGACATTTTCTTGATAAGTTTACCCTTATTACTTATTGTAATCATACTTTTGTCGTATGGAGTTTGCCGATTAAAAGAATTGTTATTACCATCAATGAAATAAATCCTTCTAAAGAACAACACATCGGCATTCTTAAAAAATAATTGGTCATGAATATCCTGCAGGAACTGTGTGTTATTATAATAATCGTCAGAGTCCAAAAAAATAACATAATCACCATTGGCTATTTTTAAACCAGAATTCCTCGCATCAGACAAGCCCCCATTTGGCTTATGAATTACCTTGATACGCTCATCTTTCGCTGCATATTCATCACATATCCGCGGACATGAGTCAGGTGATCCATCATCCACAAGAATGACTTCAATATTCTTATATGACTGCGCAAGAACACTATCCACACATTGATGCAGATAAACCTCGACTTTATATATTGGGATAATTATACTAAATTTCATATTTATACAAGATAAATGTCCTACTCAACTATTAACATTCAGTATATTAAATAATTCAATATACTGTTCGATATTCTTATCTTTCTCAAATAAGTTATGTGCCCGCTCAACACACATCTGCTGATAATAGCCTTTACCCCTTGAGCGAATTGTATTTACGGCACTTATAATATTATTGACATCATTATTTTTAACCACAAAGCCACATTCGCCAGGAAGTTCTGGGTTTGCAGTAGTCTCGTTTACGATCAGTGGAGTGCCACACGCAAGCGCTTCCGCCGCTACCTTGCCAAAAGTTTCCTGTATGGAGAAATTAAACAGAACATCAGCTAATGAATAGTATTCGACCAATTCATCAACAGCCCCCATAGGTGGTACATTGAGGATATTGGGTAGTAACTCACAATCTGGTAAACAACCAATCATAATTATTGTAATATCAGGGATCCGTTCGGCAATATCAAAGAATATTTCCATTCCCTTACGATAGTCCCATGACATTGATACTCCAAGAGCAACGAAATCGGTGTCTTTTAACCCCAGCTTCTTGCGAAGTAGTATTGTATCCTTGGGATGGAAAGGCTTGAGATTAATCCAATTGTATATTCGTTGAAAAATTTTTGCATTCTGAAAAATTGGAGCCTTATGACCTTCATCTGTAATCCAATCAGAAACACCAACTACAGCCAAGCGTGGAATCGAAACAAACAGTTCCTTCTTTGCACGAAACATCTTGCGTGATGTATCGAAGAACAAACTTGGATTATCAAGTTTCATCAATTTACAATTTTTGCATTCAGACTGCCACTTGTAGCATTTATGAGCAGTATAGTGGGTACAATGACCAGTAAAGAACCAACAATCGTGTAGTACCACGATTGTAGGAATATCATATTTGGCAAGATAACCAAGAAGGATAGGAAGGTTAACAAAATTAGAGTGTAGATTTCTCAGAATTACGACATCAGGCTGAATCCTTTTCAATTGAGACACCATTTTCCGGGTTGCACTCTTTGAAAAAAAGCCCTGCATACCCCAAATACGTGACCAAAGCGCATGAAGCTTATGATCCAATTGCGTTCCTACATAATAAACATTATTATCCGCATCAGACTTATTCATACAAAAGACATGAGATTCAATACCATAGGACATGCAATACTCATGCATCTCCATAGTAGTACGACCTGTACTACTATATTCGTACACACAATTAATCTGGACAATTTTCATTATCTACTTATGTATTTTTTAAGAGGACTTGTCAATAAGTTCTTTTCGTCTCTATTTAGACACATAGCAAACATTATTACGTTGTAGACTAAGATAAATATCATAAATTTTATAATAAAATGTATCCATCCATTATTATTGAGGACTATATTCATAGAATAGCATAAGGCACAAACTATGATCATAAAGCCCCCCATCTTAAATAGTGACTCTTTAAAAAATAATGGGATATTGATACCCAAATCGTAATGGTACAAACGATTAAATAAAGCAGTAGATACTGCATAGGATATAAAAATAGAAATCGCCATACCCTGTACACCCATAACCTTTGCCAACGGATATCCTAAGCCCAAATTTAAGACAGCTTTAATGACACTAATCTTTGCAGATTTCTTCACCTTATTCTGCACAATCACGGTTGTTGCGCCTATCTCTTGAGCTAAGGAAATAAAGGATGGAGCAATCATTAAGATAACACAGAGGTAGACATCCGAAAAGTCACCGCCAACCCAGACATTTATAAAGTTCTGTCCTACACATATAAATCCAAGGAAAATCATTCCTATGATATAAAACTGGATACGACCTACCTTTATCATCAATGGTAAAATATCATCATTTTGATTATTTGCTACCATTCGCGTAACCTTTGGGAGGAATAATCCATTTATGGCAGAGGCAAATGTGTACACATACCCTTCGATAGTCATCGCTATACCGAATATTGCAATATTCTGGCTATCAGAAACCATACCCAGAATTGAAGGACAAATATTCAAAACACATCGTTGAGCCAGTGCTGCTACTGTTACCCATACAGAAAAACCAAGAATTGCTTTCAACATATCCTTATCCCAGAAATGCCATTCGATGCGCATCTGAGTTTTTCTACGCACAACTATAAGTTTCAGCAAAATAGTAGCAATACCCGAAATAGCATTTACAATTACCAGTGCATACAAACTATATCCTAATAGGAGACATCCTGTCATTAAGACAACTGTAATAATCTTATGAGCGAGATCACAAAATTTAAGCTGTATAAACTTCTCATTAGCAGAAATAATACCATTTAATGGAATAAATGGAAATGAGAAGACACTAAAAATGGCAGCAACAGCATACACAACCTTGAATTTGTGTAGCTCTTCCGGAGTAAGACCTTTATAAATATCTGGTATAAAAAAGAATACACCTACTAACAACGTGAAGATTACAACATCAGCAACAAGATATAATTTATAGGTTACACCAATAAGTTGATTTGCTTTATCTTGCCTACCTTCAGCAAGATACTTTGCAACAAAACGTGTAACCGCTTGACTTAATCCAAAATCAAACACAAAGATCTGAATAACAGAAAAGGCCAATGTGTATAGACCATAATCAGCCTTACCAATACTATTAATCATCCATGGTGTATAAACCAATCCGATTAGAATATTGATAAACAATGCTGCATAAGAGATAACAGCGCCATATTTTATCTGATTTACCATTGACTTAATATCTTATACTATTATCGTTAATTATTCCACCACCATAGTTTATTCCCAGCTCCATATCCTGCCAAAAGAACGCATATGGTTCCATTCTGTAAAGAGTATATGCCGCTAAAAACAAGAACACAATCATGGATAGGTCCATATTATACCTGAACTGTATGGAAATTAAACACTTCGGCAATACCAATAATCCGAATACCGAATAGTACTGAACTATACGCATATTACTTGGATCAATCATAGTTAGAGGAGTAAGCATGATGGCAATTGAAACCGCACAGACAAACACATTATTCCTCCCATCTGCATTCACAATCTGCTTGTAGTTCCCAAACATCAAAACACCCAAGATAATCATATACAAAGCAAAAGTGTAAGCACCAGCAATCTCATTCTGTTCAAGATAGCTTGCATATTGCTCAAAAATCGAACCCATCACCAAATACTTTGCAATCTGATCTCCGAATATCCACATTGGTGCGAATAAAACAAAAGCCAGCAATATAAACTTACGGCTATCCTTGACCAAAGGAAGTAAATAGAACGGGGCGAATAATAATGCTGATTTATGCTGAGTAGCTGCAAGAACTAACAGTAGGAGAAATTTCCACAATTTCCGTTCAAATACATATGGTAAAGCAAATAATAAAATGCCAGATGCAATGGTTTGTCTAATACCCGTAATAGAAAAAAACGTGTAATACAAGCATTGATAAAGTGCGATACTAATAAGAACCTCCATATTTGATGAGGTATACTCCTTAAATGTTTTACCTAAAGCGTAAAAAAAGAAGACTGCAACCATAATAAGAAACAAACGATAACTCGGAAAGAAAGTACCGAACGTCTTTTGAAGTAATGCATAGCCTGGGTCCTTTCCTTCACCTCCATGAATAAAACCAATAAAACTGTCTATCAAGGATGTCCAAGAAGAAGTAATTGCCATTTCAAAATGGTTGTAGTATTGAAACGTATCCGAACCAACCGCCAGATTCCTAAAACCAGACTGGACGGTAAGCAACACCATAGCAACGAAAATAAATGTCTTTCTATTTTTCTCCTTTAATTTATCGCTATAGTTGCTGTTGTTACCTCTATTGACTAACAGTAGTAATACAACAAATATGAATAATTGAAATAGCATCTATAGATATTTTGATTTTGGTATGTAATTAAAGTGCCTAAAAAGAAATAAATCGGTTTTAAAGACGAACTTCTTATATATCCTTCTCAACCAAGTATATGGCATAAATGTGGTAGTGTAGTGGTGTCTTTCAAGATATATCGGTTCATAGGTAAAAACATCATCCGTAAACTCAAAATGCGTCTCTTCAGAAATTGGCTGCATCAAATAATGATTATTCTGGTCACTATTCAAACGCTTACTATGATCACCTGTACCATCATTGCCGTAATTTCTCACCATAGATTCTCTCGGCATTACGCAATATGTGTCATAAATAATTTTACAGATTCCTTTAACGGCATCACCCCAAATCCTACCAATTTTCAACATAGTTACTATCTTTTCAATAGAGTCTGGGTCCCGTCGCTTAAGCAAAGCATACATTTCCTTATCTTTCAATATAGAAGATAAACCCTCTAAACTACAGAAACGTTCTAGTAGGTGTTGTTTTGAAGTCCACTCTCCTGTACCCCACGGACACCCCCACTTCGTCAGATAAAAGTTGTTTTTGTACATTTCAGGGAAATCCATCACATAATTATATCCACACACCAGATTAATGCGAGGGTCATCCTTGAAACGTTCAAGACATTTATTCTGAAACTCAAGGAAGCATGGAGAGAATTCATTATCATCCTCTGATAATATATATCGATCATAAGACTTTTTTATTTCACGTATAAGGGTCTCATAATTCCCGTTCTCGTGACAAATACCATAATTGCGGTCACGTCTAATCACATGCAACTTCTTGAATCCATTCTGTGATTCTTTAAGGCGAAGATAATCGTCTATCTTTTTCCAACCTTCCTTGTATTTTTCAGAAGGTGGGTAGTCTAGAGCGACATAGACTTCTGTTTGATCCGCACCGCTACACCTTTCCAAAGACTCCAGACATCGCTCAAAATGTACATTCCTATTCAGCGTTGGAATAATAACTGGTGCGTATGTGGTTATTGTAGTATTCATTAGTTAATAGCAATACTTTAACATTTCCTTACTTCTATCTTTCGCTCGTTGCACAGGAAGACCATAGTAGACACCCCATGGAGCAAGATCTTTACGTACCATAGAGTAAGCACCTACCACACAACCCTCTCCAATTGTAAGATTTGGGAATACAAGTACATTGGCTCCAATCTGCGTATAAGCCTTGACGGTAACTTTACCGCCTGTAACACGAGTATATTCTTCAGGATGGATTGGACCTACAAGATACTCACCAGAGAAGTCGTCCATAGCAGAGTAGATGGTACTGCGAGCAGATATACCAGTATAGTCTTCAAACTCAATACCCTCAGCCCCATAAAGTGCAACATATGCTGAGATATGAATATTGTTAGCTAAGGTGATACTGCCCGAAAGTATACAGAAATCATCTATACGGACATTATTTCCGATAGACATTCTACCCACGCCATAGAAACTGGCCTTGCGGCTAATCATACAACCTTTACCAATGGACTTGAAGCCCATCGACAAAAGTTCTTCGTCTGAATAAAATGATGATTGTACCATCATTTTACTATCAAACCAATGATTCGTTCCATATCTTCTGCAGACAACTTGTGATGCATTGGCAGACAGAGTACGTTATCAGCCATCTTCGTTGCCTTAGGAAGGTTGTCATGACCAGCAGTAGGAAGTCCACGATAACATGGGAAATCGCTAATCAAAGGATAAAAATATCTACGAGCCAATACGTTCTCAGCCTTCATTTTGTAATAGAGTCCATCACGTGTCATTCCGTACTTTTCTGAATCAATGAAGATTGGGAAGTAGCTGTAGTTGTGACGGACTCCAGGCATATCATCAAAGAATGCAACACCTTCAACAGGACGGAGGGCTTCACGATAGATATTTGCAACCTTCTGACGCTCAAAAATTGCATTATTAACCTGATGAAGGTTGAGAAGTCCGTAAGCAGATCGCATCTCGTCCATCTTAGAATTAATTCCTGGGGCAACAACGGTTACCTCGTCAACAATACCGAAGTTCTTGAGATAATCAATACGTTTCTTTGTAGCTTCATCCTTTACGATAAGAGCACCTCCCTCTATGGTATTATACACCTTAGTTGCATGGAAAGATAGGGTAGACATATCACCAGCATTCATGATACCGGCAAGTCCTTTCTCGTCATATGCAGGAAGATCATACTCCTCAGCAGGAACTTCAAGACCAAATGCATGTGCAGCATCGTAAATAACCTTAAGTCCGTACTTATCAGCAATCTGCTGAATGCGTTTGGTGTCACAAGGTTTGCCATAACAGTGAACAGGCATAATTGCCGTTGTAGCAGGCGTGATGGCTGCCTCAATCTTATCAGGATCAATGTTGCCAGTAGCAGGATCAATATCAACGAATACAGGTTTACAGTTATTCCACCAAATAGAGTGAGTAGTTGCAACAAAACTATAAGGGGTAGTAATGACTTCACCTGTAATGCGAAGTGCCTGAAGAGCAGTCATCAAGGGAAGCGTACCATTTGTAAAGAGGCAAACATAAGGTACATGGAGATATTCGGCCAAAGCATTTTCGAGTTGTTGGTGATATTGTCCCATATTAGTAATCCACTTACTGTCCCAAATCTTCTGAAGTTCAGCAGTAAAATACTCAAGATTAGGAAGTAACGGACTGGTTACTGTGATAAGTTTATTGTCCATATAATTATATTTTTATGTTCTGTAGACATTTGATTGCATGTACGAATCTCTGTCTGGAATCGTACCATTTAAAGAAATTCTTCTCTATTATTTTAATTCTTAGTATATCAATGATTGAGCATACGTCAAAGACAGCAATAACGATTCCAATACTATACAACAATAAATTTATAAGGTTATCATTATAGTGCTCAACACATCGAAGCACTTATACCATATAAATTCTATTGTTAAACCAGAGTTTGCATGTATTAACAAAATGACAAATGTAGATGCGCCAAATATTTATTACCCGACTATAAGATAAATCCATATTTTTAAATCACATAAACACATGCAACGGAGAATAGCTTATTTGTTTCGGCAACTCATGAATGAGGATTATTAAACATTGGAATCTGTACCAATTAATCCAGAACTCACAACAAAATGACGAGCAACAATCACGAGCAATTCTATGCAACTCTAAATTGGAGGATCTTTCGCGGTGTTTTACTACCTCTATAATTACTAATATTCAGCTATTTGCAATATTTATTTTATACATATCCTGATAATAACGCTCGTACTCACCAGAAGTAATATTGTTCATCCACTCCTCATTCTCCAAGTACCACTTCACAGTCTTCTCAATACCCTCCTCAAACTGAAGACTTGGCTCCCACCCCAATTCATGCTGGAGCTTGGTAGAATCAATCGCATAACGAACATCATGCCCGAAGCGATCAGTTACGTATGTAATCAAATCAAGGTCAGCGCCCTCTGGACGACCGAGGAGACGATCTACGGTCTTGATAACGGTATGAATGATATCGATATTCTTCCACTCATTGAAACCACCGATATTATAAGTCTCTGCCACCTTACCCTCATGGAAGATAATGTCAATAGCACGAGCATGATCCACTACATACAACCAGTCGCGTACGTTCTCGCCCTTACCATATACAGGGAGAAGCTTGCGGTTACGAATGTTGTTGATGAAGAGTGGAATCAACTTCTCAGGAAACTGGTAAGGACCATAGTTGTTCGAGCAGTTGGTCACGATAGTGGGCATACCGTAGGTATCGTGAAAAGCACGAACGAAGTGATCACTCGAGGCCTTAGATGCACTATAAGGGCTATGAGGATTATACTTGGTATTCTCATAAAAGAAATCCTTACCATAAGCGAGATGCCGCTCTGAGCTTGATGCAGTAGTTGTAAAAGGAGGTTTAATTCCCTCTGGATTTGTCATCTCGAGTGTGCCATATACCTCATCGGTAGAAATGTGATAGAAGCGTTTGCCCTCGTACTTTTCAGGAAGTGATTCCCAATACAGTTTTGCAGCCTGAAGGAGCGACAACGTACCCATCACATTGGTACGAGCAAAGGTAAATGGATCCTTGATAGAGCGATCCACGTGACTCTCAGCTGCAAGGTGGATAATGCCATCGATCTTCTCGTCCTGCATCAGCTGATAGAACATATCAAAATCGCAGATATCCATCTTCACAAACTTGTAGTTAGGCTTATCTTCGACGTCCTTGAGGTTAGCCAAATTACCTGCATAAGTGAGTTTATCTAAGTTGATGATATTATACCCTGGATACTTGTTTACAAACAAACGTACTACGTGAGAACCGATGAATCCAGCACCACCAGTAATTACTATATTCCTCCCCATTATTTTCCTGTTTTAGATAAAATATTTGTTGAGTTTACTTCCTCCTTTAGTTCAGCAATCACTTTAAGGAGGTACTGTCCATACTGATTTTTGAGCATTGGCTGCGCAAGTTCACGCATACGTTCATCAGAAATCCAGCCTTTGCGATAAGCAATAGCTTCAAGGCAAGCAATCTTTAGTCCTTGACGCTTTTCAACTACCTCAATATATGTTGATGCCTCAGAGAGCGAATCGTGTGTACCAGTATCCAACCAAGCAAAACCTCGTCCTAACGTCTGAACCTTCAACTCACCATCCTCAAGGAACTGCTGGTTAACGGTAGTAATTTCGTACTCCCCACGAGCAGACGGTTTGATATTGGCAGCTACATCTACCACCTTATTTGGATAGAAGTAAAGACCAACAACCGCATAGTTCGACTTTGGATTTACAGGTTTCTCCTCGATAGAGAGACAATTACCCTCTATATCAAACTCTGCCACACCATATCGTTCTGGGTCAGCAACCCAATAACCAAATACTGTTGCTTTGTTTTCTTCTTCAACGGCCTTTACTGCATTAGAAAGCATTTTTGTAAAACCACTGCCAAAGAAAATATTATCTCCAAGCACAAGACAGACACTGTCTTCACCTATAAAGTCCTTACCAATAGTAAATGCTTGAGCGAGACCGTCCGGTGAAGGCTGTTCAGCATAAGTAAACTCAACCCCATAATCAGAACCATCTCCCAAGAGACGCTTAAAGCCAGAAAGATCGTATGGTGTTGAGATAATGAGAATCTCACGAATACCCGCAAGCATTAATACTGATACAGGATAGTATATCATTGGTTTATCATAAATAGGCATTAATTGCTTACTGATACCCTTGGTAATAGGATAAAGACGTGTACCGGATCCTCCGGCTAATACAATACCTTTCATTATATATTATTTTCTATATGATTTCACTTCAGCAGGTGTGCCAAAAGCAACTGCATAAGATGGTATTTCCTTATTAACTAAAGATTGAGCCCCAATAACAGCACCATTATTAATTTTTGCACCTTTGAGAATAAAACATTGTGCACCAATCCATACATCTTTACCGATGAATATTCCCTCCACTGCTGTTTTTAGTGATTGTTTTTGAATAACCATATTCTTATCTATACTATGGTTTGAGTCTATAATGTAGCATTGACCTGCAATAATAGTGTCATCGCCAATATATACGCGCTTGCACGAAAAAATTATAGTGCCAACACCTATGTTAACATTATTGCCGATTTCTATGTTTTCACCCCAAATGTAAACACCTGGATATATGACCACATTACTACCAAACTTGACGTTTTTTGCGTTTATTGTAATATCACCAAGAATTCGGGGAGGAGAAGATAGAACTGATGTACAACAACTATTTACGTATTTATTACGAAAGAAAGCTTTAACTTTGCACCCGATTCTGTATACAAAATAAAACAATTTCATTATAAAATCTGTTTAATTACTTGACAAGGATTTCCACCAGCAATACAATCTGCAGGTATACCTTTAACGACAACAGAACCTGCTGCGATTATTGTACGAGCACCGATTGTGACTCCTTTTCCTATTATACTTCGAGCACCGATGAAAACATCGTCTTCAATAACTACAGGTGCATTCTTTGCGGTAAGGAGGTCCTGTTCATGATTTCTACGAACTTGCCAATCTGTATTATGGAAGTTCGTATCATATATCATTGTACCCGCACCTATTTTTACATTCGCTCCTATATGTATATAATTCTTGCAAGTTATGGATATTTGTGTCATACCAACATTGTCATCTATCTCAAGTAAAGCTCCTGGTAGTACAACAATCTGCGAACGTGTGATATTGTCAATACCTTCATTTTGTATTACAACATTTCGTCCAATTGAAAAGGTTCCTTGAATTGACAGCTTTGTATTTAGAGCTAAACGCCCACCTTTATCCTTGAATGTCTTAAAAATGGACCGTTTATCACGTTCATATATTAAACGTCTCTTTATCTTGTCGACAATATTCATTTGAATAGACTATAAATTACTCAGTGATTTTTTTTATTTTAGATTCGTGTTTCTTTATATACCATGAATCCGGAAGCATTGTATTATAAAGAAGTCCAAGGTATGTATAAATAGCTTTCTTCAACCCAAAATGTGATAGATTATATCGAAATACCATATTAGGATTAACCCCAAATGGCGAATATAGATATCTAAATCTTTTCCAGAATGACACACCCATTTTACGTCCTTTACCATATTTATTCTTCGGATTATTAGCACATTCACCAAGGTAAGAAAGGGTTGTAACAACTCGAAAACCATGTTCTATAGAACGAAGTCCATAATCATTGTCACCACCATCATGACGGAAATATTTAGGAATATTACCTAACACACTGTAAATAGTTTTTGGAATAAGAAGCAGATTTCCATTGGTAAAGAAAACATCCTGAGGCTCACCATTGGGGATGACACGTGTGTTGTCTTTTAAACAGCCACCATAAGTAAACTCCCCCTTTGTGTTACAGAAAGCACCACAAATAAGAGTGTTATCATTCAACTCTACCGACATCTGAAAGATTTCCTTCAAAGCGTGTGGATAGAGATTTATGTCATCATTTAGCCAAAGATAATAATCGTAGTCATCATGCTTTGCTGCAGCATCCCATGCAGTACGCATGCCCCCGCTCCAAAAGAGTGTACCATCTCCTGGAACTATGTTTATTTGTGGAAATTCTGCTTTCACAGCATCAGGCGTGCCATCTGTACAACCATCATCTGTCATGAAAACATCAAAGAAATAATCCACAAGTTCATTGCATAAGGGGAAAAAAGAACGTAAACATTTGAGGGTTGTATTTTTGCGATTAAATGCCGTAAGAAGTACTGCTACTTTCATTTTTTTATTAGTTGTATTTTTGAAGCAGGTGGCAGTATTGAACTGCATCGTTTTCGATCACCTGTACACCTTTTTATCCTTAATATTACAAACGTGCGTCAATAATATTTCTATCCAAAGTGCACTTCACATCAAAGATAACATGCTTATCCTTGAGGAGAGCAGGTACGTCCATCCCCTCGAACTTCTTGTGTGCTACTGCAGCAATTGCAGCATCAAACTTCTGTGAAGGGAATTCATTAATAACGTCAATACTATACTCATGCTTAGCTACAGCAGGATTAGCCCACGGATCGTAAACAGTTACGTTGACATTGTACTCCTTGAGGGCACGATAGATGTCGATAACTTTGGTGTTACGAACGTCAGGACAATTCTCCTTAAAGGTGAAACCAAGAATGATAATCTCTGAGTTGAGCACCTGAATACCTTTCTTGAGCATATGCTTGACAGTCTCGGTAGCAACGTACTCGCCCATGCCATCGTTCATGCGACGACCAGCAAGGATGATCTCAGGGTTATGACCATGACGCTGTGCACACTGAGCCAAATAATAGGGATCAACACCAATACAGTGACCACCAACAAGACCTGGACGGAATGGAAGGAAGTTCCACTTGGTACCAGCAGCCTCGAGAACATCGAGAGTATCGATGCCCATCTTAGTGAAGATGTGTGAGAGTTCGTTTACGAAAGCAATGTTGATGTCGCGCTGACTGTTCTCAATAACCTTAGCTGCCTCAGCAACCTTCATCGTAGGTGCAAGGTGGGTACCTGCTGTAATTACAGAAGAATAAACCTCGTTAACGTAAGCACCAATTTCAGGAGTTGAACCAGAAGTAACCTTTTTGATGTGCTCGACAGTATGGAGTTTGTCACCTGGGTTGATACGCTCTGGAGAGTAACCAGCGAAGAAGTCAACATTGAACCTCATACCAGATACCTTCTCGACAACAGGAAGACACTCGTCCTCTGTTACACCAGGGTAAACAGTTGACTCGTAAACTACAACATCACCCTTGCTGATAACCTTACCAACTGTAGTTGATGCACCATATAGAGGTGTGAGGTCTGGGTTGTTATTTTCGTCAACTGGAGTAGGAACGGCTACGACATAGAAGTTACAGTCACGAATCTGTTCGATGTCGGCTGTACAAACGAAACCATAATTATTGATAGCGTCCTGAAGAAGCTCATCGCTAACCTCCAAAGTTGCATCATGACCAGCCATAAGAGCCTCACAACGCTTTGCGTTCATGTCGAAACCGACAGTCTTGTACTTAGTTGAAAACAAACGAGCAAGTGGAAGGCCTACATAACCAAGACCGATAACACAGATTTTTGTCTCTTTCATCTTAATGAAATTTTAAATATTGTGATTTTATTATATTGATTACAAGTTTTCTTTATACCACTGAATAGCAGCTTCAATACCTCTTTCGAATGACCAATCCGGATCGTAGTCAAGAAGTTCCTTGGCCTTGCTTATATCAGCATTAGAGTGCTTGATGTCACCAGCACGATCAGGGCCAAATTCAGGTTCGATATCAACACCAAGAGCTTTAGTGAGTCCATAGTAGATGTCGATGAGATACTCGCGTCCACCGTATGCGATGTTGAATGCCTGACCTGCTACAGAAGATGGAGCAAAACATGCCTTGAGGTTAGCCTCAATCACATTCTCGATGTAAGTAAAGTCGCGAGACTGCCTACCATCGCCATTGATACGACACTTCTGACCTTTGAGCAGAAGTTTGAGGAACTTTGGAATTACTGCAGCATAAGCACCATCTGGATCCTGACGACGACCAAACACATTGAAGTAGCGCATGCCGTACGTATCAAGACCATAGTGATATGTGTACTGCTTTGCCCACTCCTCGTCACAACGTTTTGAAACTGCATAAGGACTCAACAGATTGCCCTCGATACCCTCACGCTTCGGAAGGTTTGACTCGTCACCATAAACAGATGAAGAAGAAGCATAAACAAACTTCTTAACACCTTTCTGCCGAGCAGCCTCCAGCATATTAAGGGTACCCTGAATATTATTGAGGGAATAAAACAAAGGCATCTCGATAGAACGAGGAACTGAGCCCCATGCAGCTTGATTGAGTACATAGTCAACACCCTCACAAGCCTTCATGCAGGTATCAAGGTCTTTAATGTCACCCTTGATAAATTCGTAACGAGGATTGTGAATGAACATATCGATGTTCTTCTGCTTTCCAGTAGAGAAATCATCGAGAGCACGTACACGGTAACCCATTTCGAGGATTGCTTCACAAAGATTGCAGCCAATAAAGCCTGCTGCACCGGTAACAAGGAAAAGAGAATCCTCAGGAAATTTAAGATGTCTGTATGCCATATCGTATAAGTTATTTATATTAGCGAACTAAGACTTGAACTGGTAGGAAGTATTGAATTTTGCAGATCAAAAAATTGCAGGTAAAAGATATCAGCCACCTGTGTTGCCAGCTTTAAATATCTCCTTGCGGTAGGCGAAAGAGATCAAATCTCCTTTCTCCAAACCATCTTATTCACCACTCCCACATAACTCTGAATTATTTTCACAACTTTGTTGCTGACATCATCTGTATAGTTAGGTACTGGAATGCCGTGATTTCCATCCTTTGTCATCTCTACGGCAAGATCAACTGACTGCAGGAGCCCTCTGGTATCAATACCACTTAGGACAAAGCAGGCTTTATCTAATGCTTCCGGTCTCTCAGTAGAGGTGCGAATGCAGACGGCTGATATGGGCTTACCAATAGAGGTGTAGAATGAGGATTCCTCTGGGAGAGTGCCTGAGTCGGAAACGACACAGAAGGAGTTCATCTGGAGATTGTTATAATCATGAAAACCCATAGGCTCCTGAACACGTACGCGAGGGTCGAGTTGGAAACCTGATGTGGTAAGACGATTACGTGAACGTGGGTGACACGAATAGAGAATAGGCATGTCGTACTTCTCGGCCATCTGGTTAATAGCTGCGAAGAGGGAGAGGAAATTCTTCTCGGTATCAATGTTCTCCTCACGGTGAGCTGAGAGAAGAATGTAGTTTTGAGGTTTGAGGTTAAGACGGTTAAGAATATCGGAATTTTCAATTTCCGACAAGTTCTGATGTAACACCTCTGCCATAGGTGAACCAGTAACATAAGTACGCTCGCGTGGGAGACCGCATTCTGCGAGATAGCGACGAGCGTGCTCGGAGTATGCCATATTGACATCAGAAATGATATCGACAATTCGGCGATTAGTTTCCTCCGGAAGACATTCGTCCTTACAGCGATTACCGGCTTCCATGTGAAAGATAGGGATATGGAGTCGCTTAGCGCCAATGACCGAAAGGCAACTATTGGTATCACCAAGAACAAGGACACCATCGGGACAGGTCCGTACGAAGAGCTTGTATGAACAGTTAATGATGTTGCCACAGGTAGCACCAAGGTCATCGCCTACGGCATTCATGTAAACCTCAGGATCGGATAGTTTGAGATCACGGAAGAAAACGCCATTGAGGTTGTAGTCGTAATTCTGACCGGTGTGGGCAAGGATAACATCGAAGTACTTGCGGCACTTGTTGATGACGGCTGCGAGACGAATGATCTCGGGACGGGTACCAACTATGATGATAAGTTTGAGCTTACCATTTTCTTGCCAATGAACATCACTATAATCGAATTTGGGGAGTTTATTTTCCATTGAATTATTTATTTTCTACTGGATCAAAAAAAGTATCAGGCCGCTCAGGATTAAAGATTTCGTTGCAGTACATAACTGTCACAAGGTCTTCAGTGTCACTGAGATTTATGATGTTGTGGGTATAGCCAGGGAGCATGATAACAGACTGGATCTTATCGCCGCTTACCTTGTAATTAAGAATCTCAGCATTAGGATCGTTCTCATTACGGAGTTGGATAAGGCCATGACCTGCTACGACAATAAACTGCTCCCACTTGGTATGGTGCCAATGCTCTCCTTTGGTAATACCAGGCTTAGAAATATTGATGCTTACCTGACCGCAGTTGAACGTATGCACCAACTCTGTAAATGAACCACGAGAATCCACATTCATCTTCAGATCAAAAATTGCTTTCTCTTTTGGTAGGTAACTTAGATAAGTACTGTAGAGACGCTTTGCAAAGCTATCGGCAGGAATCTCAGGTATCATCAAAGTATTTGGCATTTCAGCGAACTGATGAAGGAGGTCAACGATTTCACCAAGCTTAACATGATGAGTAATAGGCGCAGCACAATAGCGACCATCTTCTTTCATAACAGTTTCCACACCATCAAATTCACAATGATGTTCCTGTCCCTGCAATGCACAGATCATCTCTTCTATGAGATCATCCACATAGAGAAGTTCCATGATTACGTTAGGGTCATTAACTTGGATGGGGAGACCATTAGCAATATTATTACAAAAGGTAGCTACGGCTGAGTTGTAGTTAGGACGGCACCACTTGCCATAGAGATTAGGAAAGCGGTAAACGAGAACCTTGGCGCCTGTCTCTTCACCATACCGAAACATAAGTTCTTCACCTGCCTTCTTACTCTTTCCATACTCAGAAGTACCGAAACGCCCTGCGAGGGTAGCCTGAATAGAAGAACTTATCATGACAGGACAGTCGTTCTTATACTTTTTAAGAGTATCAAGCAAAATTGTGGTAAAGCCAAAGTTCTCTTTCATGAATTCTTCGGGATCCTTGGGACGATTAACGCCAGCAAGGTTGAAAACAAAGTCACACTCCTTGCACCACAAATCTAGTTGTTCTGGTGTAGAATCAAGATCGTACTCATGAATCTCATCTACAACAAGATCTCCATAGTACTTTGCCTTACCCTCTTTGATATTATTGAGTTGTGCACACAGGTTTTTACCGATAAAACCTTTCGCACCAGTTACTAGTATACGCATAATTGATTATCTCTGAATGAAATCTTCTGGTTTCGCAGGAATATAAGGGCCATCCTTTGCTTCGAAAAGAATAGAAGGTTCCTTAACTTCTACTGTATGAAACTGGCCAGCAGCAATTTGAAGACCATCTCCAACATGAAGTGTATAACGTTCTATCTCATTACCATTCTCATCATAGTACATCTCATCAATACAGCCATAAAGAACAATTACGGTTTCTGCAGACGAGGGATGACGATGGACGGGTACTTCTGTATCGGGAATTAAGGCATTGAGAATTCGCTGGCTTTGATCGTCAGAAGAGGTACGTAAATCCAAAGCTTGACGCAGGCGTGGATTATTCTTCGCCTGGTCAAGCAAGGATTTGTATAGTCCTTTGTTGAGCTTCATATATTTATTGAACAAAGTTACCTTCACCTGAGAGTTCTTTCTTGATGTACTCAAGAGCCTCAATCTTAGTCTTAGTCTCTTCAACATTCAAAATGCGTGTGTTATTTGAGTTGAACTCAGACAATGTTGCACGCTCGTGTTCACCTTCTTTAAAAAACTTATCATAGTTCAAACCACGATTGTCAGCAGGTACGCGATAAAAATCACCCATATCCTCGGCTTTAGCGCATTCCTCGTTGGTAAGAAGGGTTTCGTACATCTTCTCGCCATGACGGATACCTATAACCTTGATATTTTCTTTTCTGCCACCGAACAACTCACAAACTGCTTCTGCCTGAGTCTGGATGGTACAGGCAGGTGCTTTCTGAACGAAGATATCACCATTCTGACCATGTTCAAATGCAAATAGCACCAAATCAACCGCCTCTTCAAGAGACATAATGAAGCGTGTCATTGAAGGCTCCGTTAGCGTTATAGAGTTGCCGTTGCGAATTTGGTCAATCCACAGAGGAATAACAGAACCACGAGAACACATAACATTACCATAGCGAGTGCAGCAGATCTTGGTATCTCCTGAATAGCGTGACTTTGCTACTGCAATCTTCTCCTCTATAGCCTTAGTGATACCCATAGCATTGATAGGATAAGCTGCCTTATCAGTAGAGAGACAGATTACAGCACCTACCTTATATTCAATGGCTGCGGTAAGCACATTGTCTGTTCCAATTACATTTGTTTTTACTGCCTCCATTGGAAAGAACTCACATGAAGGAACCTGTTTTAGGGCAGCAGCATGGAAAATGTAATCAACACCAGGCATTGCATTACGACAACTTTGGAGATTGCGAACGTCACCAATAAAGAACTTAATTTTACTCGCAACTTCAGGCATCTTAGCCTGATATTCATGACGCATATCATCCTGTTTCTTCTCATCACGACTGAAAATACGAATCTCAGCGATATCTGTCTTCAGAAAACGATTAAGTACTGCATTACCGAACGAACCTGTCCCCCCGGTAATCATGAGGGTTTTACCTGCAAAAATGCTCATAATTATTACTAATAAAAAGGTTACCTTAGACCCCGTAACAGCCCTAAAGGATTTATTTTTATGATTGTTTTATAAATTATTTAGAAATTTAATTACCCTTAGCTGCAAATTGCCAGGTACAGGTTGCAACGAGTTGCTACTTTTGTATTTCAAACTTGGCATAGAGAGTTCCGACAAGAACTTCTTTCAAGGAATCAGAAAGTAAAACACTAACATTACCCGCCATCGTCACAACAAACTGCTGTCAGACCGTTCGTTTCATCCATCTTTTCATTCAAACTCGATTCAAGGGTATCCTGCAAAAAGAACATACAAACCAATTCCTAATAGCTAAAATTTTTCTAAGATAAATACAAACCGCTACTTGTACAGAGATCAATCCAAATACGAGCAGAATTAGTGACAACGATCAATACCTTATTAGATTTGGTAACTGGTAAATGTACTTACTCATCTTCATCAGTAGAAACATCATCTACTCTAACTTATACGACTTTTCACGAACCGTATATCATTTTTGAAAGATGTTATAAAATGTTTTGTGTATCACACAGGACAACTGGAAAAATTCTCCATGAGATAAAACTCTGGTTCATACTGAAATTCTTTTATTATGGAGTTCTAATTTGAATATTTACAGTTGTTTTATTAAGTATGTCACAAACGCCCAATTCTTACGAACGTTTCAAAAAACGGGAGAAAAGCTTCTTCAAGCTTTTGCGTTTTCCATGTTTGTGACCATGACTTTCGTTTCCGTAACCATAACCATAACCGTAGCCATAACCGTAACCATAACCATAGCCCTTATGATCTAAAGAGACACCATTTAGTATCACAGACATATTACGAAGCTGTTCCTGACGATACATATTCTCCAATTCAGGTAACTGACGACGATCCATTACACCTGAACGGACTACAAAAATGGTAAGATCGGCTACACGATTGACAATAGAAGCATCGGCCACCATACCGGCAGGAACATTGTCAACAATAATATAATCGTAACGTTTACGAAGTTCTGCTATCAGACGATCAAAACGTTCGCTCAACAACAATTCGGCAGGATTGGGAGGAACAGGACCGGAGAAAATAACATCCAATTTATCATACTCCTCACTCCTACCTACGATATCATCCAACTTATCCGTACTTCCCGAAAGGTAATGTGTCAGTCCCATACGGTTGGAAGAATTAGAAAAAATACCACTCAAGGTACCTTTACGAATATCAACGTCAATTAAGACAACTCTTTTATTTGTCTGAGCAATGCTCATAGCGAGGTTACTTGAAACAAAAGTCTTACCTGCTCCAGGATTGGCAGAAGTAAACATGACCACCTGTAACTTTTCAGACTTCACACGCATAAAGTCCATGTTCGTACGAATAATACGGAAAGCCTCGGAGACAGAATCACGACTGTTTTCACGAACAACAATACCATCCGAATCCTCACCCTTATTACTACCATGACGGGGAATATTACCCAAGAAAGGAATGGTAAGTACTCCATCCAACTCCTTACGGGTACGGACTTTCGTATCCGTCACATTCAATAACCAAAATACACCTATAGGAATAGCTAATCCCAAAACAATGGAAGCCAAGAAAATTGTCATTGTTTTAGGCGCTACCGGAGCACTACTGCCCGAAGCGGCATCTATGATACGGGCATTACTCTCCGTAATAGCCTGTGTCAAGGCATTCTCCTCACGTTTATTCAACAAGTAAAGATAAAGTTCCTCCTTGATCTTCTGCTGACGTTCCACTGTAAGTACATATTTCTGTTGGGCAGGCACGGCTTCAATACGTTTCGAAGTCTGTTCTTCCTGTTCACGGATATTCTTCAACTGGATATTCAGACCGACAATCAGATTATCTACCGAACGAATAATCGTCTGCTTCATAGCACTCAGAGAATTATTCAAATCCATCACAATCGGATTTTTACTGCTACTGCCTACCACCAGTTTATCACGTTTCAAAAGAATATCATTGTATTCCTTGATCTGGGATTCGACACTGTTATCCGATATACCCGTATTGGCAGGAATCAGATCCGAACTTTTTTGAGGGTCCGTCAAATACTCTTTAATGTATTTGGCAATACTTAACTGGTTCTCCAAACTAAGCCCCTCCTGCTGATAACGACTTGTATTGGCAAGATACATACCCGTCTCGGAAGTAATGTCCGTCAACTGGTTCTCGCGTTTGAAACTTTCAATATTGGCATCCACGCTACCCAATTCACGTTCGATGATAATCAGACGTTCATTAATGAATTTGGAGGTATTTACAGCTATCTGGTTCTTGTCATTGATAGCATCTTCGTTATAAACGGCGATAAGCATGTTCAAAATATCTTCTGCACGAGCTGTGGAAACATCATCCAAAACCAGATTGATAATGGTAGCCGTCTTGCTGGCAAGAAAAACTTTCAACCTGCCACGATACCCTTCGATGACACTCTCCATATTGGATTTGACTACATTTACGGACTTATCATAAAAGACATCTGTATAATATAACGTAGGAGTGATAACCATCGGACCGATCGGAGTAGAAACCGTGTCATTCAGATGTACATCCAAAACCTCTTCCGAACGGACTCCCCCACCACCTACAGCTAAAGAAAAACCGGAAAGACGTACCGTAGCGGAATCAACAGGAGTAACCACTACTTTTATAACCTGACGCTCCTCCGCCTCAGGAAAAGAAACTGTTACCGGAGCATGGGTGTAAAGTTCATCATTACGCAGACCATTCTTCACTTGATAACTCATATCCAAATGCAGACGCCGGGCAACCTCTTCCATCAGATGACGGGATTGGAAAACAAGTACTTCATTGTCTACATTACGTTTACCACCTAAAAGAGAAAGGTCGGAAAAAGCCGCCGATTCACTCATTCCACCACCCTTAGAATCATCGCGGATAAGAACGGATGCCTTACGGCTGTATATTTTAGAAGAAGATTTTAAATAAAAGCAAGCTACCCCACCACAGACCAAAACAGAAAGTACGAACCAGTACCAATTAGCTAATATAAGATGGAAGATATCGCTGATATTAATTTCCGACTCCTGTTTGCGGACATCATTGTTTTTATATTCAGTATTCATTATCTTTTTCTTATATCCGGATTATTTAAACATGGTTACCATTAACGAAGTGATGGAAGCCAATACCGAAACGGCGGACAACCAAACGCCCACAGAATTATTGGAGTTGATACGGCTCTGACCAGTCTTGGCTTTATTGGGTTCTACATACACAATATCATTCTGTTGTAAATAATAGCAGGGAGACTGAAAAATATCGGAAGAGCGAAGGTCATGATACAATATACGCCGTTTGCCGTCTTTTTCACGGATAACAGCCACACGGTCGCGACGGCCATAAATAGTCAAATCACCGGCCATACTCAAAGCTTCCAATAAAGTAATGCGGTCACCGGAAATATCAAATGTACCTGGTCGGGCTACTTCACCCATCACAGAAACTTTAAAGTTCAAAAACTGAACAGTGACGATAGGATCCTTGATCAGATCCTCATTCATTAATTTTTGTTTTATCAATTCCGTCACCTGCATACGGGTCAATCCCTCCACATGGAGTCTGCCTAAAATAGGAAAGTCAATATCACCATTCTGATCAACAAGATAGCCCAAAAGGCGTTGTTGTCCGGAAGTAGTACTACCTATCTGGAAACTAACCATAGGCATATTAAACGGCATTGCCAATTCCGGGTCTTTACTATTCACTAAAATAGCCAATAGGTCATCCTTATGGATGATTACCTCATAGTTCTTATCAATAACCTCCTCTTTCAGAGAAGCAATATCCTGCAAATAAAGTACCTCTTTGGGGGCAGAGCAGGATGCCAAAATCGCCAACAAACACAGCAAACATTTATTCAAAAATCTCATTCTCATTATAATAGCTATTAAATGATTCCGCAAAATTTACAATACATCTTACTCCACAACCTCCCAATCAGGCCAAGGATTGGCTTCCAGACTTTCCAAATAATCAGAAACTTCACATTCCGCCTTAGTCCATTCACGGCCGGTCCAACTGTTCATAATTGCATGTGCTTCCTGGGCCAGATCTTCATCAAAAACTTCACTATAACAAGCCACCAAAAGCTGACACTTTAGCAAAGAAGCAGAAAGCTGTCCAAGCAATTGCCAACTACGGTCAAGCAAAGACTGGATTTTCAGATTTTTATTACCATGATCATAGATGGTAGCATGATAGGCCGTCAATAAAACATAGCAACGCCGTGCCTCTTCTTCAACATTGGAACCTCGCAACACAAAAAGCGCCTCAGCCTGACGGTAAACTTCTGTATTGAGTGCACAAAATTCATTGGAATAAAGAGGAGTCCCGTCAAAACCCATATTAAGAAGATCACGGGTTATACGGTACAAAGTATCAATTTGTGATTGAAAAGACAACATATATATAAATTTACAATGAAATAATTAACAATGAAAAGCTGGAGAATAAACCGGCTTCTTACTCACAAGCAGCGTCGGGTATAAGCTCTATCAGAGAAGGATGAATATATGCAGTGGCTACAGCCATAATGCCCTTGATGCAAACAGAAACACGCCGATCGCCTTTTACACGAATGACAATTCCTTCCACCCCTTCGAAAACACCACCAATAATGCGCACACGATCTCCTTTCCGTAAAGAGGTAAGGGCCGGATCAAGATAAACAATCTGTTCTTCGTAGTTTCCCGAAACAGCGATAAAGCTATGCATCTGCGAATCCGGAACGATAAGAGGACGATTCGTCTCACGATCAATGATATAACGCACAGATAAGGAAGAACCAAGAGACTGTTTAACACGATCAATACAAGCAAAAGAGCTGTGGACAAACACAAGGTTATGTACTACAGGAACTAACTTTCGTATCTTACGTTCTCCCTGCTTCACGTATTCATAATGCATCGGGATGAAGTTCTCTATACACTCGGCATCAAGCACTTCCTTCAACTGTAGTTCACGACTATAGGTGACACGAAGCGGATACCAACAGATATCTGTGGATTTGTTCACAATAGAATATTCTTTAGGGACACCGGGGTAATGAAGCTCCTTCCGGTCAAGCGTGTATAAAATGGATTATTAATTCTTCAGATACACTAGCCCTCAATAGTTTCCCTATCGCAGGAGACAAAACATAAAGAGGGGAAATATGTGTTATGTACCATTTTCATTTTAAATTAGTACATAAATAACTATAAACAAACTACTTAACACCAAAAAGTGTTTCAATGAACGTTCGTTTATTGGCACACTATTTTAGAAAGACTTTTATCTCCATTCAGGTTAAATTAAAAACGAATTAATTATTTTTTCATATATAATACAATCTGCTATAAATCAATAAGATATGTTCCGTTTAAAATATGATCAAATTATTTTTATTGAAAAATATTTTGTACATTAAAAAAAAGGACATATTTTTGTGCCAATAAACGAACGTTTATTGAAACACTTTTCAAATAAGACGCTAAAATCAAACAGCTCTTAATCAGATATTTAAACCCTCAATTTTATTCTCAGCATATATTAAAAATAGTATTTTCTAAAATACTATAAATGCCTATATTTTTTTATTCAGAAAGCATAAATAAAACACGTACTTTTCCAACAAAACAAGCTCAACCTTATTTTAAAACTCCTTGTTTAATTTTAGTTAATAAATCGAACAGGACAAGCCATCTCTTTTACCAACATTCGCTCATACACATGCGCGATATAAATAAACATACCGCAACGCGTCCATATTTTACAACAAAACAACGAATGCAAGCCAAAACAGGAGAATATATAAAATAGATTTTATTTTACTTTTGCAGTTTGGATTTAATGAAAGCACATGTTTCTCTACGAGATTCAATCGATTCCTCGTAGAGAAAGGACCCGTTCCTCGTAGAGAAAAGCAACGATTCTCTATGAGAAAAATATAGACCTTGTAACCATTTGATATACAACTTCTTACAGAAGTGCCAAAGAGTTCCAAAAAGTGTTGATTTTTTCTCAACACAATGGCACTGAATTCAACCGTCAAAGACGGCCACGAAGATAAAAGAATTGTTACATCAAAATCTAATCAGAATGGTCACTACAACCATCTATGTAAAGCCCTATCTGGCGGCTTACATGTATGTACGCTACCAAAACAGCGTAGTCACGGAGTTCAATGCCATCAGGCTAAAAAGTATCGAAAACCTGTATCACGTAATCAAAAACCTCACAGCTAAACGACCAAGGAATGTGTCGTGGCGAGAAACCGGAAACCTGACCCTCATAATCCCCGACCCAAGATATGGGAAAGATCCTGAAACATACAATTACCTGGGACACGACAGCATCATTATCATTGAAGAAGAAATAGAAACAATGCTGAAAACAGAGCTACACAGCATGATGCTGAAAAATAAATTCCGGAACGGCATCATGTATAAAAAATCATTGCTATCATTTATGGATAAATATCACATCGACGACAAACACGAAGATGCTCTCATGAAAGCATTTCAGAGATGGAGAAAGAAAATAGAGGAAGAAGGAAAAAAGAGAATGAATGAAAATATGGTGACGCAACGGTAAAGTCAAAAGGTGCACATGTCCGTTATGTAAGGAGACATGTGCACCTCTTGACAGATTCTTATCTTTTATAAAATCAAGGTGAAGAATAGGGTGCTTTGTCCACGCAAGTTTGTAGATCAGACGTGTCTTATCGACATAAAAGTATCCATCATTCCTCAAACTCTCAAAATTCTGTATACCAATCGGATAAAGCTTAGCCATAATTCATTCGCAATTAGTTATTCTACAACAAATATACAGGATAATTTTCACTTAAGATACCCCTGTGACCAAATAATGCATTACTTCGACTTCTTTATCACCCGTGCCGGATTCCCCACTGCAACACTGTCAGCCGGTATGTCCTTGGTCACTACACTGCCGGCTCCGATAATGCAACGATCCCCAATAGTCACTCCGGGACAGATGACCGCCCCGCCTCCAATCCAGCAATCTTCCCCGATCGTCACCGGATAAGCATATTCTTTCGGTTCACGCCGCTCCACATAATCCACCGGGTGATGGGGGGTATAGATCTGCACGCAAGGCCCGATCAAAGTATGTGCTCCGATAGTGATATACCCGCCATCCAAGAATGTACAATTGGCATTAACAAACACATGTTCGCCCAACCGGATACCGTCACCATGATCACAATAGAAAGGAGGACAAATAACGGATGTGGCAGGAATACCCGGCACAAGCGACTCGAGCAAAGGCCGGTATTCGCCGTCATAGGTACTCAGCCCACGCATACGGGCCAATAATTTCTTCGCTCTTTCAAAACGTACCTGCATCTCAGGCACAGACATGTCGGCCAACTGCCCACTGCGCATTTTTTCTACTTCATTCATAGGATGATATTATTCCATTACTCCATTAGTGAATATTAATTTTCTGTCATCAGACAACCGTTCATTAAATTCAAATCCTTCCCACTGAAAAGATTTCAAATCCTGCGGAGACTCTATCCGGTTCTTCAAAATAAAACGCGTCATTTCGCCACGTGACATTTTGGTATAGACAACGACAGTAGCAAGTTTACCATTTTTCCATACATGGAATTCCGGGGTGATAACCGTAACCTCCTTTTCTATACGTTTCCAATCGAACAAACCACGCATTTCATCACTGGCCAGATTGCAAAGAATTCCTCCATGGGCTTTGATCTCCTCTAAAAATTCATCCGTCAGACGCGATTGCCAATAAGAAAACATCGTTTGGTCTCCCTGCTCAGGCAGTTTCACATCACCTTCCAAACGATACGGGCGGATGGCATCCAGCGGACGAAGCAGCCCGTAACAGAATGAAGTCAGCCGCAGATGATCCTGGGCATACCGGAAATCAGCTTCCGAGAAATCTTTAGGATTCAGACGTTTGAACACAATACCGGTGTAGGCCAGCAACGCCGGAAGTTCACGGGTGTCTTCCGCATGAAAAGCCTGATAACGCTTGTAATTCTCCACGGCAATTTTCGAATTGACCCGCAACAGCCGTTCCAGTTCTTCCACAGAAAACTGAGACATCCGTAATGCAACTTCCGAAGCCTCCTTCTGAAAACGGGGAAGTGTAATAAAGGGAACCTTTACTTTCGAAACATCACTCATGGTTTTGGCACAAGATAGAAGTATAAGCATGGGAAAATTTACAATTTTACGATTTACTACGAATATTACTTTTGAACAAAGTTAAACTTTTTAATTGTATCTTTGTTTTTTACTTATACAAAAATAACAATAACATGAAGAAGAAGCTTTATCTGGCAGCAGCATTTTGCATGATCATTGCAACAGGATGCACAAACAACAAAAAGTCAGCTAACAGTGACAACGTAGTTGCAAATACCATGCAGGTGGCAGACATGCACAATGCAGAAACCTCACTCGACTATTTCGGAGAATACAAAGGAACCATCCCGGCCGCAGACTGCCCGGGAATAGAAGTCACCTTAATTTTTAATAAAGACCGTACCTATACACAAAAATACATCTACCTTGAACGGAAAGACGGAGAGTTCAATGAAACAGGAACTTTCAAGGTAGAAGGCAATATCCTGACCGCTACTTCCAAAAACGGCGAAAAGTCGTATTATAAAGTAGAGGAAGGCCGGATAGTGATACTCGATGCCGACAAACAACCCATTACCGGGGCACTTGCCGACATGTACGTATTGAAACAGGAAAAAGTATTCTGACATCCAGGCTACGCCACCTGATGTGTGCCCGCCAACTTTCCCGGATTTATTACAATGTACCTTGCTTCAATTGCTCTGCAAACCGGTCGATGCGATGTAATACTTCGGGAATCTTTATATTTTGCGGGCAATGATGCACACACTGGTTGCATCCGATGCAATGGTTCGCCTGACGCAAACGCGGCACACTGCGGTCATAACCTACCAAAAAAGCACGACGGGCCTTACGATAATTCTCGTCCTGACTGCTTTTGGGCAGATTTCCCTCATTCACACATTTATTATAATGTATCAGGATAGAAGGAATATCGATACCGTAAGGACAAGGCATGCAATACTGGCAATCGTTGCAAGGCACCGTGGGATATTTAAGCATCAATTGTGCCGTCTCTTCCAGAAATTCCTTATCCTCATCGGCCAATGGAACTAATGGTGAGTAAGTGCGTAAATTGTCCTGCAAATGTTCCATATAAGTCATACCGCTCAACACCGTAAGCACATGTTCCGGTGATCCGGCAAAACGGAAGGCCCATGAAGCGACACTGTCCTCCGGACGTCGCTGCTTCAGACGGGAAACAATATGATTGGGAACATTCGAAAGCCGACCGCCCAATAAAGGTTCCATAATAATGGCCGGAATATTGCGTTTGACCAACTCTCCATACAGATATTCGGCATCTGTATTACGGGAATTTACCTCCTTGGCATGTTTCCAATCGACATAATTGAGTTGGATTTGCACAAAGTCCCATTTTATTTCATCGTGCCGGGAAAGCAGATAGTCAAAGACTTCGATATCTCCATGATAAGAAAAACCGAGATTACGGATGCGCCCCGCCGCACGTTCGCTGACCAGAAAATCGAGTATGCCATTGTCCAGATAGCGTCCTTTCATGGCTTCCATTCCGCCCATACCGATGCCATGAAGCAACATATAATCAAGATAATCTACTTGTAACTCTTTCAGAGAATTATGATACATGGCTATAGAAGCTTCCCTGCCCCATGTATCCAGTGAGAAATTCGACAATTTAGTGGCTATGAAATATTTATCGCGCGGATAGCGGCTGAGGGCAATACCCGTGGCATGTTCCGAACGTCCCTTGCAATAGGCGGGTGACGTATCAAAATAATTCACTCCATGCGCCAAAGCATAATCGACCAGTTCATTCACCATATCCTGATCTATCTCATCTTGGCCGCCTTTGACCACCGTCGGCCAACGCATACAGCCATACCCCAATATGGATACCTTATCTCCCGTAGAAGGATTAATGCGATAAGTCATCTCACCGGCAGGAGTATTTCCAGAACCACCCGCCACCGTTACCGAACCGTCCTTCAGGCTACAACCATACAAGGCGGCTGTAGTAGTTGCAGTGCCTACTCCCAGCACTTTCAGAAATTCACGACGATCGATCTCTCTCCTATTCTTCTTAGCCATATTTATTTCCTCCCTTTTTTCCTTTTCTTAAATGATTTTATGCGCCAGATGTCCCTCTACATAAATAGCACTGAACGGACGTGCCGGACAAAGATTCTCGCATGCACCGCACCCGATACAGCGTTCCGTGTTGACTACGGGGATTTTAAGCGAATCGGGAGAATCCGGTTCGGAAGCCACCATCTGGATAGCGCCCGTCGGGCAATGTCGGGCGCAGTTTCCACACTCTACCCCATCCGTCAACGGAACACAATTCTCCTTTATCCAAACGGCATGCCCTATCTGGATAGCCGACTTGTCTGCCGGAGTAATCGGAGAAATCGCACCGGCGGGACAAACCTCGGCGCATTTGGTACATTCCGGCCGGCAATACCCACACTCGTAGGACATCTCCGGCTGCATCAGTTTCATCAAACCGGTAGCAGGGCGAAGCACCTCGTTCGGACATACCGATACGCACAGCTGGCAAGCGGTGCAATGTTGTGCAAAATGACGGGCACTCAATGAACCGGGAGGAGTAAGCGAGGTCGCCCGGTCCGGTATCTTTTTATCTTCGATCACCGCCAAACCGCCATCTACTTTCTTCTCCTGTGCCTTCATTGCCGCAGTAGCAGCCAATACAGCAGTAGCCGTAAAGAAGCTACGCCGCGCCCTATCTATCTGTTCACCTGTCACCCTATCGTCCGTCTTTTTTACTCTCTCACCGGACGGATGTATGTACCTGATCGCGCCTTTGTGACATTTCCCGATACAATCCATACATGCCACACAGCGACTATAATCTATTTGGTGTTCTTTAACATCGATGCATGAAGCCTTGCAATTGCGGGCACAGAGATTACAATTCACACATTTCGATGAATCGATCACCGGTTTCAGCCAAGAGTATCTTGCTATAAATCCTAAAACAGTCCCCACCGGACAAATCGTATTGCAATAGGTCCGTCCGGCACGCCAAGCTAAAACTACAATCACTACAAAGGATACGATGGCAACCATGAATGTCGGCAAACTCTTCATCCATACATTCACGGAATAAAAAGCATAGCTGTCGGCACGTTCGGCCAATAATGCCAACAAATTATTCCCCCACATATAAACAGGTTGAAAAAGATTGGATGCAATGCGTCCGTACGAGCTATAAGGTGCCAATAAAGCGACCAATGACCCGACACCGGCGATTAATGCCACTACAAAAATTCCGAGTACCCCATAGCGTAGCCAACTTACTGCTTTAGAATAACGAAAACGGTTCTTCTTCCGCTTTCCAGCCATCCATGATATAATATCCTGAAACACACCGAGCGGACAGACTACCGAACAATAAATGCGTCCGAAAATAAACGTCAGGAGGACAAGCAACACAACGACCCCCAAATTCAATGCCAACAACGCCGGCAAAAACTGTATCTTTGCCATCCAGCCGAACCACGTGTGGACCGTTCCGGTGAAATCCAGAAACAACAAAGTAATCAACACAAAAAATAAGACAGCGAATGAGACTCTAATTTTTCGTAACATGGGCAATTTCATTTAAAAAGCAACTAATCCGGTACAAAAATACACATGTTTATCCAGTTGATTACTATATAAATTACAGATATTAATACCAATATTACCGATTTCACTCGATTCCAATAAAAAAAGGATACCGTTATCAGGTATCCTTTTCCTCTCTCCCACACAAATCCACTAATGGCCAATAATCACTTTTCGCATTTCTTTTTGTCCCCTTATCTCTAATGACACCAAATAAGTACCGGAAAGCAGATATTCACGCTGAGTCGTTCCAGGTCCGATCTTCCCCTTGGATAAGCGTTGGCCGGCAATTGAAAACAATTCGTAATATCCTGTAACATCTGCATGAGATTTAATCAACAAGCCGCCATTATCGGAATAAATCGTAAATTCCGACAGTATATTCTTCTGAATCCCCACCCCATCAGAAGCTTCAAACAATTGCCATTCAGCCAATTGAAATAAATCGTTTTTCCCTGTTACGTTAAGCTTAAAACTTTTATATTCTTTATCAGATACGATTGGATATTCCAGTGTAGTATAGCGTCCTAAAAACTTCTGGCTGTTTCTGACATCCAGTTTATCCCACTTTTTGCCATCAATAGAACCATATAAAATCCATTCTGCCGGGTCACGATCAGGAGAATCATTGGCAGAAATCAAAGCGTATCCATCTACTTTGACTGCCTTCGGCAAGTCATACCGTATCCAGATACTATTACCCTCGGAAATCGCCGTACAAAATTTTGTATTAATATTTCCATCACTCAAATTGCCATATCCCTCATGAGGAAGAGTATTGAACTGAGCACTCATCATACCAGCGTTTTCCGGATCCATTAAAGAACTTCGTAAGGGTTTGTCACAACCAAACAACTGAAATTCTGCAATTGCTAAACGGTCACTCCCGTTTACTTTCAAAACTTTCAAACGAAAATAATCATAAGGAGTAAAACTGACTTTCTCATCAAAAACCTTCGTTTCATTCGCAGCAAATATAATATCTGTCTGACGATCGACAGTTCTCCAGGATGCAGAAGTTTTAGTACGTCCCTCCAGTCTCCATGATACAGGAGCTTTAGAAGCATCTTCTCCGGAGGTTATCGCATACGCTTTCAAACCGGCAGAACGAGGTAATTCTACCGAGAACCAACACTCTGTTTGACCGGAAAAATCTGTTTCCAAAATCGTCTTGGCATCGTTGTCCCACAAGGGAGCTATATTCAATCCCGCAAGGGATGATTCCATAAAGACCCCGGAGTCTCCCTTGTCATATCCGGAAATTTGAATAAATAAATCGTCCGGTAGATCAGGAATATCTGCTTCCGGAGCTATACTACGGGCTATGATATCGGCCAAAAAAATATAACCTTTATCATTCGGATGAATCTTATCACCGGTCAAATATCCTTTACCCTCAAACGGAGTATGACAGTCTATTACAGTCGCACCGGTTTCCTTCGCAACCTGATCAATCATAGGCATCATCTCTTCCGTCATTACCTTATCCTCATTAATCCAATTGCCGGGTCCGAAAAGAGGAAGAGGATAACAAATATAAATCTTCGGTTTACTGACAAGCTCCTTAAACGAATTTACCAGTGCAACATAATCTCCGGTATACTGTTCTTTGATATTGTCCCAGTTTATCTTTTTGGCATCATTGGTACCCAACTTAATCACCACGATATCCGGATTATATTTCAAAGCATTCAGATAACGCTCATGATCCCAATAAGAAGAAGCAGTACCGTCAAATTCCTTGCCGTTTTTCATCAAAGTACGCCCGCTTGCACCAAAATTCGAGACTTCGTACTTTTCAGTACCCAAATCACGTTGCAATACAGATGGATAAGTAGCCGAGCCGGATGACGCTCCAACTCCTTCGGTTATACTATTACCAATACATGCAATCTTTATCTTCTGTGCAAATGCCGGTAAAGAATAAATCTCTCCCAACAGAAAGAATATTCCACAATAAATCCAATAAATTCTTTTCATAATCTCTATGGCCCAATAAGACATTCCATAACCCTATCTCCGGATAATTCCGACCGGAGACAGAATCACAGAACGTTTTTCTTACTTCACTATTAATTTTCCTGTTTTTATTTCTTCTCCATTATCCAGCCGTACAATATAAATCCCTGCCTTTAAGCCATCTGTCGGTATCACACAATCTGCGGAAAAATAATATTCCGCTATTAAAATGCCCTGAAGTGAACAGACGCTTACATGACCGTTACCGCTTAAATGCACTTTAGTTCCTCGGGATACAGGATTCGGCCAAATGAGCAAATCATCCAAGTCCGCTGTATCGTCAATACTTTCAATACCGACCAATGCCCCCGACTCGTATACCTCAAATTCCTTAATACAAGTAGTTCCTCGCTGTGCAGTACTGGGAACGGTCAATCGTACATAACGCGTATCCACCGGTTCCTCTAATAAGATGACTTTCTTCTTTATATTTATATCCTCAAATGTTTTTTCAGCTATAGTCTCCCAAGTTACGCCATCCCGGCTAACGGCAACCTTATATCCACTGATGCGGTCCAGAGAATCCGTCAACGCAAATCCATCGATAGAATATACCTCCTCTAAATCGACTTCCAAGGTTGCTGTTCTTCTGGTAAATTCCCAAACGGTACCTTCCCGTCCATCCAAGGCATTTGCTGCAGTCAGCATATCATTGGTTCCGGCAGAACAATTCAAAATCGTCTTCCCTACACTGATTACGCCATTCCGGTCAATCGCTTCCTTAAACTGCCCATAGATGTCGAATCCGTAAATACGAACAGCATTATCACCTTTAGAAGGAACAAACTTCACAAAACGTGCATCTACCGGATCAAACGATTTCACTTTCTCATTAATCGATGCGACTCCCGTTTCACGAATTATTTCCGTCCAGCTTCCATCCAACGTATCTGTGGTACTGACATAAACTGAATAACCGGGAACATTCGCCCAACCGGATTCTACCATCTTACAATCACGGAATTCAATGTGATTAATCGTATAAATACCGGTCAAAGAAAAAATAATGAATGGAGCGGCAGAAGTATCACACCACTTCATCGTATTGTCACCACTCAAATTTTCTTTCCAACCCCTCAACAACCTGAAAGGATTCTCGTGAGTGCCCGTCATGCCGCTATAACTGTCGATGTTGACAATACGTTTACCCTTGCCATCGGGAGACGACACACTCAGCAAATTACTCGTGTTATACAACATGATTGTATAGTTCTCCCTGTTCTTCCCATCTTCTGAAATCACTTCTACATTCAGTTCATTCAGTCCATCAGTCAGTTCTATTTTTCCGATGCCATTAATCCTTGCATATTCACTGGTAGCTTTAGCAGCAACAACCACTTTGGAATCTTTTGTTTCCATCCGATATAAATGAGTGGAAGGGCTAAAATCAGGTTCCAACTCAAGACCTTCAATACTCAATGACTCAATTCCGGCAATAGCGGATTTATCTGCACGATAAACTTTTACCGTATAAATCCTTTCGACCATACGATCTGCCGACTTCACTGTAATGAAGAAATCATTTTCGCCTAAAATCAACGACTTTTCTCCCAAATCTCCACCAATTTCACATTCCGGATTTCTGGCTTCCGCCTTTATGTTCACTTTCTCTATCTCTTTTGCTACCTTTACCGAATAGACAGTACGTTCTGCTTCAAAAACCGGCATCAAGCTATTTCCCTCAACCTGTAAAGTCAACAAGGAAGCATCACTGGCAGTGACATCCAACTTACCGAAAATATTGAATTCGTACAGATTCAACGAACCGGAAGTTCCCAAACGGTCGGCCGGGACTTCCAATTTTATATAACGAGCTACTTTGGCCGGAGACACTTCCACCTCTTTAATATTCTCATCGGCTTTATTATTTGCATCCTCTACAACTTCCCAATCCGACAGATTCTGACTTACGGACAATATATACCCATTGATATTTTCATTTTTACCATCTACAGAACCGGCATCGTACAGTTTAAAACCGGAAACGGCATAATTATCTTTCAGATCAACCACCACAGATTTATCACCAGCGGTAGAAGTTGACCATTTACTATTGGCCGCCTTCATTTCTCCATCGAACAAAGCTACCGGTGCATTCTGTACATTAGGAGCGTCCTGCTGCATAATAACGGGCTTTCCAACACTGATCAAAGCATTTTCATAAACCGAATCGAAAGATTTACGTCCATAAATCTTAAAACCATAAATACGTACCGTATTACTGCTAATTTTAGGTACCAGTTTGATATAACGTGCTTTCACCGGAGTAATCTCTTTGACTTTATACATCACATCACTCTGGTTTATCTCATGTACCACCTCTTTCCAATCGGTATCGGATGTCCCTGCAGTACTTACATAAATATGATACTCAGACAAATTCGGATTATTCGGTTCACGGGTTTTACAATCCTCAATCACAAATTTATCTACGTCATAGTAATCGGAAAGTTCTATAATCACAAAATTATCAGTGCTGTTGTAGCACCATTTCTTATTCCCATTACCAGTTACATTTTTATCAAGAAGTAAATTTTCAGGCCCTTCATTATTAAACCCACCGCTAGCCGAATGAATTCTGGCTATACGTACTCCCATACCATCGGCAGGAGTCGTACTAATAATCGGTGAGGTACCGGATGCGTAAGCTACACTGTACTCTTCAATTTTCATTGCATTGATATGAGCAAACTTACCGGCATAACGCGCCAATTCAAAATGAATAGTCCCGTCAACATCCGGATAAATAGCCTCAGATACAAAAATCGTATTATTATTCTGGTTCTTTGTATTCCCGGTTATATCTCCCTCAGCAATGTTAGCTCCTCCCATCTGATGAGTACCCTGATAAGAATTTGTACCGGTAAACGTCAACAAGCCAGTTCTGTCATTAGTATCATAACGACTACCGAAGACATAAAATTTATATGCTTTTTCGGGTTTCAAATTTTTAAAGTCGATACCTCCCTTTTCCGCTCCGTTATTTTCTTCAATAAAAAAATAATCCTGAGTCGCCGTATTAATAGCAAAATCTCCCAAAAGTTCGGTATCCGGTTCCAATAGTCCACCGTTTTTAATGCCGTTCGACAAAAAACCGGTAGTTAAATGCATTTTATAATCAACCGGCTGATTATATGAATTGACAAGTGAGTATTCCGTACCTGCCGCAGTCTTCACTGCATTATTCCAAAAATTTCCATTCGTATCTTTTCCTGTAATATTTCCATTGGTACCATCATCTTTTCCAAAATCTATATATAGTTTCTGATCCATAGTAAAACCGGCATTAACAAACTCCAACTCATTCGTAGACTGTGCCAGATTTTCCAAAAACCGATCACCTCCTAACGGTGCATAAATTTCAAGGCTGGATTTCATCATCTTACCTTGATTCACATATGCAATTTCTTCAGTATTCATCCCGGAACGCCAAAAAAACAACTCACGATACAATATCTGATCCGGAGCTAAGTTGCTACCTAAAACAAATTTTTTAGGAGATAATTTTTCCGGAAGCTCCCCTACTTTTATATCATCGATATACAATATCGTATTTCCCCATGCATAATAATGAGTCAGAGTAACACGTTTCCACCCCCCTGTGTTGATAGTTGTCTCAGACTGAATTTTCCCGTTCAGTGGAGACTCGTAAACCAATGTCCCGTCTGTTTTGATTTTGAAGAAGCCATTCCCACTCTCATTCTCAAACCAGGCAATCGTACCGGTTCCTGTTGTATTGATATCAAATGAAACGGTAAATGGATGAACCGTTTCTTCCGGTATCCACTCGATCTGGCGGGAAGTTGTCGTTCTTCCCAACTCACAGGATGTCCCCTGTACACGTTTAGGCAATGGTTTTCCTGCTTCCAAGGCATCAAATAAAGAAGGAACTATAGCATAACAGAATTCTTGATGTCCGGCTGAATTGGGATGATATGCATCATTTTCATATCCACTGGCCCAACGGCCTTTACCGTCGTCAATAGCTCCCAACGTATTGATACTCGGTAAATCCCATTCATGTATCAGCAAATTCAGCTTCTTTACATAGTTATAATCGCTTTCATTGTAATCGGCACGTGTATAATTATTGGCCATAACCGGTACGATTCCGGCATCCTCTGCTTGTTTGATGGCTTGCAACATGCCGTCACGATAACTGTTATAGGCCGCTTCGCCACGGTCATGTACACCTTCATTACCTAACGAAAGCCCGTAAATCACATAACTACTGCAATTACTCAATAAATCACGTTCCCATCGATCCAATAAATTAGCAGTTGTATTTCCTCCGATAGAAATATTTGAAGTCTTCCAGTCCAAACCGCGTCCTTCTTCATGACGTTTGGTCAGCAATTGAGTATACATATAAGCATATCCATGCATATCCAGTGTTCCCGATCCGTTAGCAACCGAAGAGCCCATATAGGAAATCTTCAACGCTTCTGTTTCACCGCAACTTACCGCATAAGTATATTTTCTCAGATTGACTTCTACATAAAATTCACCACCATTCATGTTGGTACGGATGTCTTCTAATGACATACCATACGATTCACCTTGTGATTGCTTAACCACCCGATTAGTACCCTTTATACGTTTCAAACATTCTGTTGCGTCCTTATTTATTATAAAATTAAACTTCGGATCACCACCATTCAATGTCAACCGTGCAGCCCATATGCCTTTACCCTGATACTCTAAAGGCAATCCTTTCGTTACATCAGCACCGGTAGAAGTGGAAGTCCCCACAATGTTCAAGGAAGTAATCGGCAAAATCTCATAGGTATTGTCGGTCAGATCAATACTAATGCGTACAGGTCCTGTAATATCCGTTTGAATAGGCTCCCCATTTTCCATCAACGAGCCTTCAGCTTTCCCTTTACCATACACTACTTTTTTATCATTACCCAAGTCACGATAAAAACTGAATGAACCTGTCCCCTTTAAAGAGGTATATATTTCAAAGAGATTGGTGATGGTCCCCTGTAAATCAGTAATCATTTGCATCTCGGCATCTTCTTCTACAGCCGTACCCGTAAAATGAGCACTACCTAACTGACCACTAATATTTATTTCAATTTCATCAGACAGAGTTTTTTCATCATATACAATAGATGCGGTGACTTTCACCTTCCCATTAGTCTTCGGATACACAATTCCCTGATTATCAACGCGAGCTATCGATTCGTCATCTACACTCCATCGAATGGCCGGAAAGATGGCCCCTTCGGGCAAAACACGAGCCTGTATCTGGGAAGTCTGGCCAGACTCCGTAATATCTTGTCCGGTCAGAGTGATTGAAGTAGCTTTTATTACAGGGTCATTCGTACATTCCTCTATCTTCATAGCATTGATATGTGCAAACTTATCAGCATAAAGATCGATATTGAAACGAATACTGCCGTTAGCATCCGGATAAACAACATCCGATACATAAATACGATCGGTTGTATGGTTTATACCGTTCCCTCCACTATTTTTTCCCCCCATTTTATAAGTTCCGGTACTGCTATTCTCTCCAGAGAATGTAAAAAGTCCCATACGATCTGTTTCCGTATCCCTGCAACCAAATACATGGAAACGATAACCGGACTTCGGATTCAAATTATTGAAATCGATAATACCCGGAATATCCGTTCCTCCATTTTCAATAAAAATATAATCTTCTGTAGCTGTCTCAATGGCCAGATCCCCTAAAAGCGCCACATCCGGATTAAGCAAGCCACCATTCAACCGTCCGTTGGAACGGAAGCCTGATCCTAATTTCATCTCGACCCCGGTCGGTACATTGGCAGAATTTACCAACTTCAGCATCGCACCCTTACTAACAGTAAAATTATCTTTCTCAAAAGCGTTATTCCAATAATGATTGTTTACATCGGCTCCGATTGTATGATGTCCGTTCGTTCCGTCACTGCGTCCGAAGTCAATATAAAAATCTTGTTTCACAGCCAACGGATCAACCTCTCCATATTCCTCTATCTTCATTGCATTAATATGAGCAAAGCCACCGGATTTTATTGCTAATTGAAAGTCAACTTCCCCTTTAAAATCCGGAAAAATATAGTCGGTGACATAAATATCACCCGTGTTCTGGTTTTCCCCATTAGTTCCGATTGCTTTGCCCGTCATACGATAAGTGCCATGACTTCCTGTTGAACCGGTAAATGAAAGATATCCTATACGTTCTTCATCTCCAGTCTGCGCACGACTGCCAAACACATAAAATCTATAAGCACGATTCTTGTTCAAGTTTTTAATGCGGAAACTACCATTAGCACCCGCACCCTCAATATAAAAATAATCTTGTGTGGCTGTAGATATTGCCAAATCACCTAATTCTGTCTGGTCCGGTACAAGAAGTCCTCCATTACGAATACCATTGGCCAAAAACTTTTTAGTAATCTCCATAATAAATCCGGTACTCTCATTGGTTCCGCTCACCAGTTCCAATGTTTCTCCATATTCCGTTTCTATGGCATTGTTCCAATAATGCCCGTTTTGATCCGGCCCTTCCGTCACATTTCCATCCAAACCATTGTTTTTACCAAAATCAATATAAACAGATTGTTTCAACACACCATTATTTGTGTTTTTTACTGAATCGGCCGCCCTTGCTGAAAGCAACCAACCGATACAACATAGCAATAGAAATACAGTAATTTTCCTCACGTTTTTTGATAATTAAAAATTATGAATTTACAGGTCCGACAAATTATCGAAATATCTGCCAGACCTGTATAAGTCATTAAAATATTTTCCTACAGTCATTAAAATTAATTTCAAGGAATAATCACTTTTTGCGAATAAACTTCTTTATTACATTCTAATGATACGGTATAAATTCCCTTATGAAGATTACTCCCTATATGAAAGTTTCCACTCTGTTTTTTTTTGACTACAATTGATTTTCCCGACATATCAAACAGTGTAACTATGTCAGCCCGATAATCATTTTTCAATTGTACTCTAATTCTTCCCTCATCAGGGGTTAATGTGAAAAAAGAATTATCCTGATTTAATTGTGCAACACCGACTCCACTTGATTTTTCCAGAACAATGCTAACCGTTTGTTCTCCTGTCAAGTTTTGAGGTATTTCAGGAGTATCCATTGCAATGCCATTGAGCTTAAACTCTTTGATCCGGTTCCCTTCGCCTTCCAATTTAACGTTAAGTATCATGTTCCCATAGTTCAACCTGGTAAGTTCCAATGAATTGACTTCTTCAGGTAAAAATGGTTCGAAACGTAATTTTTCGTCCTCAAAACGCATACCTACAAGACCATACCAAACCATACGCAATAATCCGGTTGCCGACCAAGTCTGATGTTGAAGTCCCCCCCAATGGCTACCGGTCTGCCATCCTCCATCAGGATGTCCGTCTTTCGGATCATAAATTTCCCAAAAATCATTCCCACCTTTATTTAAACCAAGATCTACTAAATTAAACAGTTCGAATGTAAATCTTTCATAATCACCGGTTCTGGTACAAGCATCCGCATAGAAAGCATTTACAAATGGCCAAATCATCATATTATGGCGTCCCGGCTTTTCATCGCTGAATCGTTTGAAATGCGGATAAATAGAAGGCAGGCCAAATTTAGTAACCTGCATTTGGGATATTATTTTCTCTGCCTCCGCCGGTGATACAATGTCAAACAATATTGCAAACGAATTACCCAAACCTTCTTGGAATGAATGCAGATCTCCATTCTGATCGATCAGATAATTAAATTTACCGGTTTCTCTGTCAAAGAGATGGGTACGTATGTTAGTTTTTAAGTTTTCAGCCTTCTTCTCCATTTCAGTAGCAGTCTCTTCTTCTCCCAAAATAGTTGCGATATGTGCCAATAAACGATACGCCTCATAATAAATACAATTCGTACTTAAACATTTTATTTTATTATGTGCCGGATGACTGACAACTGCTCCCCCCTTAGAATCACCGGACCATACAGGCTCTTCATATCCGGCAATACCATCATTAAATACAGAAGGACCTGTAAACAGCCCGTATTGAGAATCATATACAGGGTTATTATCACGCTTCATTTCCTCCAACTGATGAATGGTGTTTACCCCACTCTTCAATATCTGGTTCAAAAACTCTTTATCGCCAGTCATCTGATAGTACATATAAGCACCTTTTACCCAAATTATCTTATCCCAATATTCTGCACCGATGTACTCTTGTTCGTTATCTTCCAATAAATGCAATAATGAATTCTTCGAGATTTCCGGCTGTAACAACGGAAAACCGTTCCATACATTAATAGACAGATCGCGTGTCCAGTTTCCATCATAACGGGCTCCCGCATTCAGAATACCATTTTGAGTCGTATTGATATTCACTGTCCATAAAGCTAATTCATAGGCAGCTTTCAGATCCGCATTATTAGATATGATTTCCGGTTGAACAGCCGGTTTTCCATAAACCTCGAATTCACGGATACGCGCCAATCCTTTTTGATACTCCGAAGGAATTTCCAATTTCAGGAAACGGCTGGCAAAAGGTTCTGCCGGTACACCTTCTTTACGCACCTGCATCGCTTCAAACGTTCCATCGAAAACCAATTTCCAATCTTCATCCGTACCGGCAAAGCTGCATGCATATACTTTATATCCTGTCAACCATTCTTCACTATCGATCAACGCGAACTTATTGATTTCATATTCCTGCTCCAGGTCGATCACAACCCAGCCATCCGTACCTTCTTTTTTTCCGAAAGCCCAAGGATTATTAGCATCTTCTCCATCGACAGCATCTGTATTTCCATCGATAATATTAGCCGGTGTTTCCCGATTACTCCAACTATTATGATAATCGACTATCGTTTTCCCTGTACTGACTATTTCTTCATTCAGTGGCCGGACATATGATCCGTAAATGTCTACACCATAAATACGTACATAAGAATCCCTGGTATCTTTTACCGGTACAAACTTAATATAACGCGCTTCTACCGGAGTAATCCGTTTCACTTTTGTATCCAGATCACCAACATTAGTCTCATGAATAATTTCTGTCCAATCAGCCTCTGCTGTTCCGGTAGTACTAACATATACTTTATATTCCGGAAGATTATAGACATCACTTCCCGTCTCTAAAATTCTTCCATCGCGAAAGCCAAATTTATTGATAGAATAAATAGCAGGTAAAGAGAATATTACCCAAGGATCATCACCTTTATACGCCCATTTATTACTCTTATTATTGTTTATTTCATCCTTATTTAACAACAATTTATAAGCATTCTCCGAATCACTTGCTTTCCCACTGCACGAATAAATATTCACGATTCTTTTTCCACGACCATCCAGAGCTGAAACAGAAATCAAATCGTCCGGTGTCACAATCATAGTCATTTTTCTGGTATCGATCGTAATCTTGAACGATCCTTCGTCATTCATGATAAATTTATAATCATCATTAGTTACACGAGAATTTTCGACATGCCGGATTTTATGTTCTTTTCCGATCACAACAGCTTCATTCGCCACTTCGGCATTCAAACAGTCAATCCATATATCATTCGGATTGGTTTTCAGCAAAAATTTAAAATCATTGCGTTTCATTTTTCCGGTCCATGTAAAAATACCGTTACCCTCATCATCCATCAAATAAGCTTTTTCAGCAGTCCAGCCACAGTCAAAAGCAGCACCTACCACATAAATTTTAGAAAACTCTTCAGCTTTAGCTATCAGAGTAAACAGGCATAAAAATAAAGTTAATAGTTTTCTCATAACATTTTTTTTTGGGGTTCATAATTTAAGATATAACACACTATTTTTAATTTACTCATCCGATGCCAATATCACTTTACAATAAATTTTCCATTTATCTTTTTATCATTAACACACATGTGGACAACATACATTCCTTGTGTTAAACCTGTAGTAGGAATACGATCCGTATTGTAAAGATTGGCCTTTAATACTCCCGAAGTATTGTACACATCGGCCTTGGCAACAATGCCAAAACTGATGTTCACAGACTCACCTGCTTCCACTACAGTAGGAAGTAAGTAAGTCTTATCAACGAAAATATCCGATTGGAGACCTGTAGACTTCTTTATCACTACTTCTTCTTTCAATAGCAATTCATCTGCAGAAAAGCCTACGCTTATATCATAACTACCTTCGTCTACAACGAAAGAAACTTGATCCACATCATAGTAAGAAAAAGCATCCTCCGATAAAGAGAATTCTACTTTCTGCGATTCACCCGGTTTCAAGTATACCTTTTTGAAAGCCTTTAACTCCTTCAAAGGACGTTCTACCTTACTCTCCCCTTTTTTACCTACATATAATTGCACCACTTGTGCGCCGGCAACATCCCCTGTATTTTTTAGTTCACATATTACTTTCAAAATAGCATCGGCACCTATTGCAGGCTCTACAGTCATCTGTGACAGATTAAATGTCGTATAGGAGAGCCCATACCCAAAAGGATATTGTACCGTTTTTCCGGATTTATCATACCCGCGATACCCCATAAATATACCCTCGGTAAACTCTACATGTTTGTCATTATCCGAATCATAATAGCTATTATAAGTCGGATTATCAGCCCAGCGCTTTTCAAATGTCACAGGTAATTTTCCTGACGGATTTATGTCACCGAATAAAATCTCTCCCAAAGCCGTTCCACCTTCCTGCCCAGGATACCATGCCCATAACAACCCATCCAAATGCCGTATCCAAGATTGCATTTCCACATTACCACCGGCAGTAACCACACCGACAATAGGAGTGGTAGTCTTCGATATGACTTTCGTGATCAACTCTTTTTGTTTAGAAGGTAAAGCAAAAGTACGATCCCCGCCTTCTGCTTCACTGCCAGAGTCATGTCCAAAACATGCAATTACCACGTCTACATCATTCAAACTTGCTTGAAAGTAATCATCTGCGCCCACTTTCGTCCAATAAAAATCAATAATAGCGGCACCCGTCCCCTGATAATATTCTATTTTGACTGCATAGGTTTTGCCTGCAGACAACCTCATCTCGTAAGTCTTATATCTTTCTTGACCGGGATTCCAATCATCAATAACCTTTTTATCATCAATATATAACCGAAAACCATCATCACCACCAAGATGGAAAACATATTCTCCGTCTTCCATTGGTCGCAATTCTGCTGTCCAACGTACACTATAATTAGAAGTACCAATTCCCTCGACTCCCGTACCGTTCTGGAAATTAAAGTTTATATTGGCATCCACTTTCGTAGCAATCGGAGCACCTGACAAATCAGTATTATTGAAGTACTCTCCGTTAAAACCGTGTTCATCAGAACCGGATGCCACATATACATCATCATCCAAATGATCATATTCATCTATATATTTCACCTCAACACCTTTCTGTGCACCGACTGCTTTAATACCTTCATAAAAACTCACGTAATGGATAGGTGTAACTCGCCCGCTACCACCTCCGGTGAGATAACGCAAAGCATTCTGACCGACAACGGCTACCTTTTTTATTTTATCTGCTTTTAAGGGCAAAAGGTTCTCTTCGTTTTTTAAAAGGACCATACCTTCACGGGCCACATCCAAAGCTGTCTTTACAGAAGCCGGATTATCTTCGGGAATACTGGAATCCAGTTGTTCATTATCCATAAATCCGAATTTTATCATCGTTTGAAGTATATGTTGTACTTTTTCATCAATCACATTCATATCCAAATCACCCCGGTTGATGAAATAGCGCAAACTGTCAGGATTCATTTTCTCACCACCTGCCATTTCCAGATCCAATCCGCCCTGAGCAGCAGGTAAGCAATAATGAGTAGATCCCCAATCGGACATCAGAATACCGTCAAATCCCCATTGATCACGCAATACGGTACGAAGCAACCAAGGGTGATGCGTAGTCCACGTACCGTTCAAAAGATTATAACTACTCATCACACTTCCTACTTTGGCTTCCTGCACCGCAGCTTTAAAAGCAGGAAAATATATTTCATTTAATGTCCGCTCATCAATATCCGAACTTATATAGTTCCGGTCATATTCTTGAAAGTTAGCCGTAAAATGTTTGATAACAGCCATTACCCCATTTGCCTGTAGCCCATTGATATATCCTACTGCCGTACGGGAGGTCAGGTACGGATCTTCACCCATATATTCAAAATTACGTCCACACATAGGAGCACGATGAATATTAACTGCCGGTCCCAACAATATATTCACCCCTCGTGAACGGCAATCAAGCGCCAAAGCCTCTCCATATGAATGCGCCAAATCCTCATTCCAAGTAGATGCCAAACAAATACCACAAGGATAAGCCGTCGAATTTCCCCAAGTACCTACTCCTTGAGGGCCATCAGACATCTTCATTTGAGGAATGCCCAGACGGGGAATAGCTTTCGTATACATCCAGTCAACACCACCTACATACGATAATTTTTCACCTTTTGTCATCAAACGGACTAATTCGGAAGCACGCTCCCGCGGATCTGTAGAAGGTGTTGACGGTACTTCCGGAGCTACAGCAGGACCACCCGTCGGTTCACCGAAAACCTGTAAATTAGCCAATTGCACCCGGTCACCGGCATGTACGCTCGAAACTTCCAACAGAAAAGCAGTGAACTCCTTTTCCGAATCTATCTGAAATTTCATAGTGGTGTATCGCCCAGGAAAATTAAAATCTCTCCGTTCATCTAATTCAATCCATCCTTCTTCTGGATTATAACCACTTAAACTCCATAATTTAGGATCACGCTCAGAAGCATCATTGGCAGACGTCACCGTATAAGAATTAAAACGATAAGCTTTATCCAACACACACTGCACGTAAAAACTCGTACCCAATGCACAATATTTTGTTGTCAATTGTTTATCAAACAATTGCATAATCCCTTCATTTGTCCCCCCTTCCGGATAACCGGAAATCTGCTTTTCCAAATTCAGCCCTTCTGTCACATCTGCAGGGAAATAAGGTTTCTTACCCGCTGTATCAAAAGCGTAACCAAACAATTGCCATTCAGCAATCCGTATGTTATCAGTTCCGGTAGCTGTAAGTCGATAATAACGCGCACTATAGGTGCTGCTTGTTACAACACGGTTGTATGTAAACAGTGCCATATCTCCCATCCCTATCATCCGAGTAGAGGCAGGCCTAAACTGTCTCCATGTCTGACCGTCCTTTGAATATTCTACTTTCCATTTAGTTACGTCCACCCCTCTACCAGCATAGAGCAGCATACCCGTAAGTACCTTATCTTCTTTACAATCTACCGTTATTGTTGTTTCAGTAATTCCCGATACTTCATAAAAAGTATTTTCATTATTATCTGTCAGAAAAGCCAAAGTAGCATTTGAATGCTCTGCCATAATCTCAGCCTCATCCGTAAAATCATACGGAAAAGCAACTGTAACTTTACGAGGCTTCTCTATTTTCACAGAGGTAGCATGAATTTCAAATTTATCAATATTGGGGCCATTTTCAAATTCGGTACCCATTTTTATGACATTAGTACCGGCATCCAAATAGATATATGCAGAAGAAACCGATGTAGGAGGTGCATTCCAATCTGGAGAGTCGCTTGTACGTAAAACGATTCGTTCATAATCATTTACTTTAATATAAAAAGGACGAGCTGTACCTGTAGTAAATGCTTTTAACTCATACGTCCCGGCTTGGTCCACTTCTATATTCTCATACAAATAATAGGAATCGGAATTTATATGAAAATCATGAACATACTTATTTCCGGAAAAACCGGAAACTTGTTCAACTTTTAGCTCACCAAATAATTTTGCATCTTCGGCCTCCAAGATAATAGGAAGTTGTGCCGCCTGGGTTGCAATCCCCCAAAACAACACCGATAAAAGAGGAATTCTCTGTAATAATGTATTCATAATATTACAATATTAAATAAAAGATCCGGACGGATGGCCACATCCACCCGGATCTAATAAAAGTATCAAATATGTAAGTTAGTTAGTCCGTCACAATTACCTTGGTTCTATTTACAAGGTACAGACCGGGAGCGATTCCTGTTATCGAATTACGTCCTTCATTCAGCATAACAGAACGTACCAGACGGCCGTCAATAGCATAAATATTTATTTGAACCGCTTGTGAAGCAATCATTTCGATACCACCACTTATAGAATAAACAGCAATATTTTCTAAAGTTTTTTCGGTAACCATACCTACCGGGTCATCTTTAGTCCTAAACACAGGATAACCCTCACTTTCTGCTATTTTCCAAATTTTGTCAAAATCCCATCCAAGCGTTTCTTTATAGAATTCTAAAGATTTAGCATCGGCATCATCGAAAAGATCCGTCCCATTACGGTCATCCGTACTTTCCCAACCACCACCGACTGAAACTGTAGTACCAATAGAATAATTGTTAATAAAATGAGCCATCGATGCTCTATTTCCCCAATTTCCAATGCGGAAACGATGCCCGCCTGCAATAGAGGTTGCCAAATTCAAGCAATTCTGAATTGTAATCTCACCGTCACGGTCTATTAATCCGAGTATAGCACCTACATGACCGAACTGGCTCGTAATAGTTCCATCAAAATAACAGTTGCTAATAGTCGCACCACCATCAAAGGAAGCAGCAGAGATACCACCGGCCTGATGAGTCCTTGCTTTAATTGTACATTGAGCTGCGTAACAGTTTTCGATTATCACACCAGCCGAAACACGGGCAGCAATTGCCGAAACACGGTCTCCTCCTTCAATGTTACTGTTGCTGACATAGCAGCGTTCTATCTTTCCTCCATCTGCAATACCCACCAATGCACCTGTATTATCACCACCGACAATAGCAACACCGGTCATACCGAGATTCTTAATCACAGCACCGTCCATTCTTTTGAATAATCCCATCGTTCCGACATTCGAATCATTAAAATTCCACCCTTTTATTATATAGCCGTTACCGTCAAATGTACCTGTAAACGGATTCTCTTCAGAACATAAACCATTAAAAGTAGTATTTGCCAAATCAATGTCATTTGTCAATACATAATCACGGGTAGGGAAATTATCGATAGTCAACAAATCGTCCGCTGTCGTTATTTCAACAACTCCCTCCGCAGGAATCACTTTACAAATATAGGTTACCGGAGTAATTTCAAACCGATCGTCAATCCCTTTCACTGTTTCCATTGCTACAACAGATGAGCCGATAGCAACAGGAGTCAACGTTTGTTCTTCAATAGTAACAACTTTCGTATTATCCGACAATAATGACAGTGTGAGACCATTCGTTGAAATAAACTGTGGTAAGACATAACTATCCATTGAGAGATATAATCTTTCTGTAATCTGAGCCGGCTGAACTTCTATCCCGACATAAAGCCCTGTCTGAATTTTACTCTCTCTCTAACTGCCATTTCAAAACAGGATAAGACTCACCATCCAATGGAATAATCCACGTGCTTTCCATATCCCATTTTAATGTCTCGGCATAGAAAGAAGCAGTTCGAGCCTGTTGCAAGGAAATGTCAGCTCCATCCTGCCCGATTACATCTTCACTGATAATCGTAACAGCTTCTACCACATTCTTACCAATGCGGGTAGAAAGCAAAGAATAACTATTCTCCACTTTTATTCCTCCATCTCCTACAACCCGTTTGGGAGAATCGGCACCTAATATATAAGAAGCCAGATTCACACTGTTCTTCACAGAATTACCGGTTTCATCTCCACCATTTTTCAAACCTACAATACCGCCTGTCCTATTCCAGTTGCCCACAACGACACCGGAAAAATAACTTTTATCAATAGTAGCGTTGTTTATAGATCCAACCAAACCACCAGCCTGCCAGCCTGTAGTTTGTACATATGCTGTTGAATAACAATTGCTCATTAAAGCTCCGGAATTCAACTGACCAACTAACGCTCCAACATGATCTTTGCCAACAATACGGCTATTACCGACATAACATCCATCAATATTACCACCATTCATTTCGCCGATAAAACTACCGATGTGCTTGTTTTCTTTAGTACCGATCACAGAATTTTCAATACCCAAATTTTTTATCTCAGCACCGATAGTCGACAGGAATAAGCCTAATTTCCCTTCTCCGGCACGTTGAATATTCAGATTCTTTATAATATGTCCGTCACCATCCAGTTTTCCTGAGAAGTTTTCAATACCATTAAATGAAACATTTGCAAAGTCCAGATCGGCTGCCAATTTGAAACTGCCATCTGTTGCAGCAGTTATTCTTGAAATAAAATCTTCTGCCGTAGCAACCGGTATGATGTCCGGTATAATGGAAATACTAATCTCCGCAGCTTTAAAACCAGACACAGAAACAGATACGGTAACAGTTTCCAGATCGGTTATCTCAACGTCTTCTGTTACAGATATAATACTTCCATCCAGCTTCACTTTACTATTTGCACATGAATATGATAAAATACCTCCATGTCCGGAAGCATAATATTGGCTCAGATCGATGCTACTTCCCTTTCTTAAAGACAAAACTGGTATAGACTGACTCAAATAAATCAGAGAAGTAGTCGTTTCAGCCTCCTTCTGCCATGCCAAAACCGGATAAAGTCCGTCTATCCATTTCCAAGAACCATCATCAAAATTCCACTTCAAGTCTTCCGAATAAAATACTTCTTGTTTAACCCTCTCAGCAGTAACATCAATTCCTTTCTGGGCATCATTACCATTTGGTGCAGGCAACGTATTCAAAGCATAATTATTATTCAATACAGATTTACCGTCACGTGTACTGGCTATACGATAAATCTGATCACATTGCAACTGAGCGGCCAAATTGACACAATTTTCAATTGTAAGTACGTCATCACTATCCTGTAACCCCAAAATTCCTCCAATACGCTGATTTACAACTTCTACCCGTCCGGAAAAATAAGAATTCCGAATACTTCCGGCCCCTGCAGCAGATGTACCGACAAGACCACCGGCCTGGAACTCGCGAGAATAAACATTGGCAGCTGCATAACAATTATTAATCTGGCTACCCACTCCTTCATTACCTTCCATCTGTCCGATCAAAGCACCGACATGATCACGACCTGATATACTGCTATTAGCAACATAACAATTCTCGATAACTGCACCATGGCTCTGTCCAGCCAAAGCACCAATATTACTATTACCTAAAATAGAAGCTCTTTCGATACCTAAATTCTTGATAGTAGCGCCCCTAAGGTGCCTGAACAGGCCAAGTTCTCCGGAATCACTCTTATCGATAGTCAATCCGTAAATAATATGTCCTTGTCCATCTAATGTACCGTAATAGCTATCTAATACACATTCGTCCAACACCACTCCGGTAAGATCAATATCAGCAGTCAACACATAATTAATATCCGGATCCATTTTCAATAAATCACGAACATCCGAAATTTCATCAACCAATACTTCACTTCCCGGTTCTTTAGCTACTATCTGCAAAGCATTGATATAATAAAATTTATTTTTATGATTGTTATTTTCACCAGGACTGACAGTCAGCCTGATTTCTCCGTTTGCAGTAGGACGTACGCCTTTAATAGTAACGGTTTCCGTTCCGTTTCCGGCAGTGTTCAGATAACCGATTCGGGTATTCTCCCCTGTTAATGTGTAGGTAGTTTCCCGATTATCGGTAGCTCCTTTACGAGAACCGAAAATACAGAAATCATACACAAGATTTTTATTTAAATGAAAAAATATAAATCCACCGGTAGGCTGCTGAGGCTTGTTTTCAAAATTCCCTTCGGCGTATCCCCACCAGCAACTTTTGGCTACATCTGCAGGCATATCAAGCACGGTAGTCGTTTGTTGGACCCCTTCTCCATTAGTTCCGTTAAATTCATCGTCCAATATCGTTACGATCTGGGTATCGTTTCCATCCATATCTTTTAAACCGAAAACAGATTTACTGGAAGAAGAAATATTATTCCACAATGCAGATTCGCTGACTGATCCAAAATTCACATTAACCGGTTTTACAGGCACCACTGTATTATCGCCCTCATAACCTATATTCTCTAATGATGTCACCTTATCAGGTGATTCTACAGCCGCATGAGCAGCCTGTTGAGCAACCATAGCCACAACATCGTTTACAGCCGAGGGCTTATAAGTTTTCCCCACAGCACTCTGTCCGGTTATAATTTCAAGCCATGTACAGGCCGCAGTATAACGTCCCATCCCGTAATCAAGATGATATCCGTCACGATTGAAGTTATCCCCTATAAAACTTGTACGACCATTCTGAATAGCCGTACCGGAAGGAACTATAAAACTAATTTCACTATGATTCTTTTTTGCCTGATTTACAGCATCCACGATTGCCTGGTACATCGTCTGCTGATTATTACCATAGTTAGCAAACCCACCATGAGTAGAATTCTTTGCATAAGCCCATGTCTGATGTAATCCGAATTTCACATTATTATTAGTAACAATCCCTTTCACATAATCCAGTAAATTGCCTAAATAAGGTTCATACGTTTCTGGTCTTCCCGAATCTTGACTTACTTGTTGAAAGGTTATATAATCCCATGGTTCATCTTTCACACACGCTTCGAGGGTTCTATTGGTATTATTCGTTTTTTTTCCATCAACTACCTTCCGATACTCAAAAGCCGCATCATTATTAACAACCACATTCCAATGGGATTCTAACCCTTGGCCACCCCGATAAGCATTCCCGATAATCAAGTTATCACCACCTTCAAGAGCCAGTTCATATAGATACTGTTCGATAGCGTCCTCCGAAAAGCTATTACCAATAGCTAAAATACGTATATCTTTCCCCTGACCGGGTAAAGATAAAACTAACATAAATAAAAAAAAGAGTAATTTTCTCATTTTCCGATTCGATTTAATTAATAAATAGGATTAACAAATATTTATCTACATAGCATAACTTTATAGGTAGCCATCCGAGGAATGTTCTCTGTTTCCACCCCGACCAGATACACTCCATCAGTATAATTCATCCCAATCGTAAGCTTGCCTTCCGATTGATAGTCAGCCAATATGTAACCACCCACATTCATCACTTTTATTACCGCTTTACCCGGAGTACATACGGCAATCTCACCATTGGAAATAGCCGGATAAACAGAAATTCCGGGAATATCAGTCACCGGAATAATGCTAACTTCACCGAATTTTTCTAACTTCAGAAGTGCACCGTCCGATTTATCAGAATAAATATATGAACCTTCCGTATGGTTATCAAAATTGAAATATTTAGATATTTGCCACATTCCACGCATTTTAAATGTACAATCATCCTGTGTCTCCAACTGTATCCACCCGTCTTTATTATCGGTTACCATACCAATACCACACCTCCAACCGCCTTCACCTTTATTCATATATTTACTACCAACTCGAAGATTATAAAAAGAAGTAAAACCGTCTACTTTAGAAAAAGTGAACACGAAAGTTTCATTGTTGCGATCTAAAGGATTAATACAGAATTCTCCTTCATAATTACTGCCAATATCGTGTTTCCACTGTAAGTACAATCCGGAAGCAATATCCTTTATATAATATTTTTGGTCTGAAAGTAAATTATCACAGGCTTCTCCTATCGGAGTAACAATAGCAGACGCTTCAATTCCCAGCTCGGCAACAGCAGTCCACGCCTTATTATTTATTTCGGATTTAGCTATCAATTTAAAATAACGTGCAGATGGATTAGAAATGATCTTTACATGCTGAGGATCGGGCGTATCGGAAAATAGCCCTGTAGCAGATGGAGATCCCCATACAACCGGACTATTACTAAAATAAATTTCATATTCTTTTATACGGCCGTTAGAACCGTCCTTCCTTCCCTGATAGACGAACTCATCCACTCGGTAAGTCTGTCCCATATCTACCACAATCTCATGAGGATGTGCCGGCTCACTGTTCCCATATTGGGTATGCCAGATCGTAGATTCATCACCGTCAATCGCATTCTCAACTTTTTCACTTCCTCCTTGCTGGCTGGAACAACCAACGATTTTCCACAAGGACTTATCAACAAAAAGATTAATATCCATAGAAGTCAACATACTCTCAAAATATCCAACCCGATTGCAATAAGCTCTGATTGTTCCACCCTGAGCCATATTTACTGGTTCTTTGTACTGTTGGAATTCCGTATCATCTACACTATAATAAATAGTGGCACCTTCGGTTGTTGTTGACAAAACAACATTTCCTTTAGTATCTTTCTCTATTTTTACAGGAGAACAAACCGGACTCGAGATTCTGCCCTGCTCCGAGAGCCGGTCATTACTACTCTTCTCGGTTATAGGAGAAATTATAAAATTGAAAATAGTATTCTCGGCTTTCAATTCATACATTTCTCTCACATCCGGTCCACAACTGGCATTTCCCAGTGCACGATTCCGGGCATCCAGACAAACGACGGTATTCTTTCTGAAACTCATCTGATAAGGATGTTTCACTCGATTGTCACGATTGACATACATATCGCTTGCACGCCAGTGAGCTACTGAAACAGACATCTTCTCCGGAGCGATAAACAAGGCACCCGTACCGGCAGTATCCGTAATACCCATCCAGCGAACCTCCTCCTTATTGCCCATCTCCTGTGGTAAAACATAGCCGGTCCATTGTTCGGCAACAGTACTGTTGTATACACCTTCAAAGCAAGCTTCCTTACGGTCCGCATAACTATCCCATGGACCACGTCCAAACCATGTAAAGTTTTCAAAACCTTCAGGCATCTCCAATACATAACCGATTTTGGGGAGAATGACATTTTTTATAGCCGGGTCGATCACCGAGCTGACGAAAATAGTACCGTCATCCATTACTTTAAAGGAAAACTGGGTCGTAAAAGAATAAGGGAGTGTAGCAGTATACACATTTGTAACGCTCAAATCAACCAAATTTTTGGACACAGACTCTTTCACATCCCATGTGCCGGCCTTCACCTTCAAATTTCTCAAACCCATATTATCCCAATCTGCAGAATGGGTCTTATCATTATCAGTAGGTACGCGAAATACATTCAATTTCAGAGGCTCACAAATGATTGACTTACCATTCAAAACATAACTTTCCAAGGTACCTTCAGTTACGGAAAAGATTGCTTTAAAACAGGAACCCGTCACCGTTATGGCCTTCGCTGTCCGTTCTACGGTCAGATTTCCTTTCTCTGGCACACGGTAAGGAGATTTCCGGGCATTTCTTAATTGAATCTGTTCGGAAGCAACCTCATAGCCCGCTTCTGCCCACCAAGTAGCTGATTTTTGAGTGGCACTGAAACGGATAAAATAGTCGGCATCCTCCCTTATATCCACGGGAAGAGCATCGATAACCACTTCCATCGTTCCACCGGCAGGAATGGCCATATCACCGATTGTTCCCGTTTTAATCACTTTGCCATCTTCCAAGACCGAATAAGCAATATTCAAATAATCGATAAAGCTAAAAGCCAACTTATTTTTCAAGACAAAAGTCTTATTGTCTTCCTTTAATGAGAAGTCAACAGGCTGATAAATCTTCTTCGTATTATATGATTTCGCAGAAATCGAATAATCTGAAAAAACAACCCCGTTTGTGCAGAAATTACCGTCATTCGGTTTGTCACCAAAATCTCCACCATAGGCCCAATAGCTTTCCCCAATTTTACCCGGAACATCCATTTTCAAACCCTGATCTTTCCAGTCCCAGATAAACTCACCTGTCAAGGCCGGATAATGCTCATACAAATCAAACAAATCACGGACATTGCCCATAGAATTTCCCATAGCGTGACTACTTTCACACTGAATATGCGGCCGGGGAGTCTGACCACTCTTATATTGATTCTCCCGCTCTACACCTATATTCTTTATATGGTCATAATCGGCATACATCGTACTGGTTACATCACTCCACTGACTATTACCCTCGTAATGAGTCAAACGAGTATTATCCAAGCTCTTAATCGCCTTTTCCACAGATTCGAAATTTGTACCGTTTCCGGATTCATTGCCATAGGACCACATAAAAATAGAGACATGATTCCGTAACCATTTCACATGGTTCTCGGAACGTTCGACCATCGGTTTCTTAAACTGTTCCACATGGGAAAGACCCATATTACCATGGCACTCCACATTGGCCTCCGCCAATACATAAATTCCATATTTATCGCACAACTCATAAAAATATGGATTATTAGGATAATGGGAAGTGCGGACTGCATTGATATTCAGCCTCTTCATCAGACGAATATCATTTTCCATTTCTTCCCTGGAGACCGTACGACCATTGATCTCGCTATGGTCATGCCGGTTCACACCATGAAATACCATCCGCTGCCCGTTGATCAATAAAGCACCGTCTTTACGGATACCGACTTCGCGGAATCCCACTTTACCGCCACGGATATCGACTGTCTTGGTGCCGTCCTTCAACGTCAAAACCAAATCGTACAAATAAGGAGTCTCGGCATTCCACTTTTTCGGGTTGGTTACATCCATATATAATACATACTTGTGGATTGAAGAAACCGGCTTGATCATCTCCGCCACAATCTGGCCCTTATCCATAATTCTGACGTCCAACTTTCCTTGAGACAATTCAGGACCGCTCAAATCTATTTCAACACGTGCCCTTGCATCCATATATGTATCATCCAAATCCGTTGTGAAAAAATAATCGCGAATCTGAGTCTTAGGTGCTGACCATAGGAAGACATCGCGGTGGATACCTGTGAAACGCCAATAGTCCTGACATTCCAAAAAAGAGCCACTGGTAAAACGATATACTTGTGCAGCAATCACATTTTTCCCTGACTGAAGATAAGGGGTGATATCAAATTCAGAAGGAAGATAAGAGTCTTCCGAATAACCCACATACTGGCCGTTAACCCACAAATAATATCCATGTCCGACACCATTGAAACGAACATAGACAGTCCTCTCACTCCAACCGGAAGGTAAAACAAACTCACGGCGATAGCTACCCACAGGATTCTTCATAAGGTTGTTATAAGTCCAATCAGAAGGACGGTCGGACATCACACTATAAGTTACAGGATCGTAAGTAAAAGGATAACCAGTATTGACATAGAGAGGTTTGTCCCAAGGCTTATTATGACGAATCCCGTACATCTGCCACACAGAAGGAACCTCTATGTCATCCCAACCACTTACATCATAGGAAGGAACGTAAAAATCAATAGGTTTTTGGGAAGGATCCGGAACCCATTTAAACTTCCAGACTCCGTTCAATGACAGGAAATAGGGAGACGCTTCCATTAAATTATTCTCTATGTCCGATTCACTGCCATAAGGAATAGAAAGCGTATGCGCTACTTCCCTGTTTACTTGGGTCACGGTCACATCGTCCCACTCTTTACCTGTTTGAGCCATAAGGGGAAGAGAAAATAAAAGCATTACTCCCATCACCATACCCATAAAATGTTTTTTCATGATATTTGATTTACAACTATGATTAACATAATAGAATGCCGTAATTTTATTTTATAAATTTCCGGGAAATAGTCCGGTTAGAGAGTTGTATCCGTACAATGTACATACCCCCATTCAGATTTGCCATCGGGATATAAGACACACCTGATTGTATTTTCTCATCATGTATTAACATTCCGGTAAGATCACAGACTTGCACTTGTGCGGTTTCGGGCACATCTATATATAATCTATTATTTATTACGCGAATATCTACAAAAGCCTCAATAGCTGTTTCGGATTCAATGCCCACGCTCAAATCTACAAACAATTGCCACTCAGACAACTGCAGCATACCCTCTCCATGATTCTCTGTCACTCGCAAACGAAAATCAGAATAGGACTGTCCTTCTTGGTTGCAAGTGTAGTATTGAGTAATCTGACGATCGCTGAACGACTGGTTCGAACGAGAATCGATAGTCACCCAGTCCACCCCATCATTTGAAGCTTCTAAAACCCAACTTCTCGGATCACGTCCTTCATTATCATTTCCGGAAGTCAAACTATACATATTCACTTTTACAGGCTCTGGTACTTCACAACAAATCCACGCAGACAGAGAAGAGAACGGACCACAATATTTGGAATCCACATCTTTATCAATCAACTTATCAGCTGTCTCTTCTGGGTTTTCACTCTCATATTGAGGCGTTATCGTAGCTACCGAAGTTAAATCGTCAGCAAGAATTCCATTACCATACAATTCAAATTCGGCTATTTTAGCCTCATTACCTTCACCGGAGACAGTCTCAATCGTCAAACGAAAACATTGCCCGGAAACCACACGAGGACAAGAGACATAAACACGTTCATTCCTTTTCGTAAATGCCACTTCCCCTCTGAATGCTCTCTTGAACCGAGCATCTCCTTCATTTTTGTATTCAACTTTAATCATGACGGGATCTTTATCCGGTTCATCAGCAGATACGATTGAAAAACTTTTCAATTTAACTTCTATAGACGATTTATATTCGATCCACGGTGCAACATCACCACCAAACGTATAAAACGTATTCCCATCATTATCCGTCAGTCTTTTCAATGTCTCCGAGTTGATGGCCTCATTCAATGAAGAAGTCAGTTCGCCACCATTTGCAGTAATGTCATTATAAAAGGTCTGAGACACATATCTCCCCGTCAACTGCCATTCAGCTAAACGGGTATCAGATGCCCCATTATTTTCTGTGACATGTAGCTTGAAATAAGTATATTCAGAATCTATTGTAGAAGGAGAGGTGGTGAACGAATATGTATAAGTAGCCCCTCTATAAGGGAACAACTGTCCGGTTCTCTGATCCATTTTGATCCATGTGTTACCATCTTTAGAAGCATATAGAATCCATGACTTAGGGTCACTCTCCGGAGTATCTGCAGTAGTGATACTATAAAATAAAGGAGTATAGGCAGCTTCTGCCTCATATTCGACCCAGAAATCTGAAGTGTTTGTCCGATATGTAGAAATCACATCCTTATCAATCAGTTTCTCAATGCCATCGGAATACTGTGCAGAAATCATACCCCCATCTGTAGTAATACAATTATCAGCTAAAGCCGTACCAAACAGTTGCCATTCTGCCAATTGAAAACGATCACCATTACCTTGCCTATCTGAAACAAATAAACGGAAATACGTATAAGCCTCCACTACAGAAGTATCATATTGTTTTTTCTGATAGCGTGTCTCAAACGTCTGATTATTTTGAGTATCCACATCAATCCACCTTTTCCCATCCTCGGAAGCTTGCAATTTCCAAGATTTGGGGTCTCCTTCTTGTGTTCCTTCTGCTGCTACCAACAGATACCCCTTCAGAACCACCGGATAAGGCGACTGATACTGAATCCAAGCATCTCCGGAAACTGTACCGACAAGTGCAGTAGTTACTTGATTATCAATTACAGCACCAACACCCGGTAACTTGGTACTAACTTCTACTGAGGTGGTAAGCGTACCTCCATTATCAGTAATATCTTGCGAAGTATATCCTTCTTGCTTAAATTGGAAATTATCGAGCTGCAATTTAGCTGCACCCGTTCCTCTGGTATATTTCAAATAAATATTACGCATCCCATCCAAAGGCTTCAACAATTCCAACGCAACAGTCTGCCACTCCTGCTCATTAGGTAAGGTAACCGTACCCAACAATTCGCCATCCGGACTATCCAAATAAACTTCGATTTTACTATTCGGTCTTTGAGGTAAAACCCTAAATTCAAGGCTCTTGGCATAATAAGGTCCGAAATCAACATTATGATATCCCGTATACGCAGCCGCAGCCATATTATCCCCTCCCATTACCGGAGAATCGACACCATCTACCGACAACGTATAAATGCCTTTCAAATAATCAAAATTCTCTGCTTCTATTCCTCTAAAAGCATCTTTGCGAACTGTTTTATCACCTATATATGAGTTGAAAGCAGCAGAAACAGCTGTAGAAGGACCGAATGGATCTTTATTATAATTGGTAAAAGGAACATAGGTCGTATACTCTTCCACAGTCTTTGTCAGCCAAGCTGTACAGGATACTCCGTCAGAGTTTCGGTTGTTATATGCCTGAAAAGCATTTATCGCCATCCATTCTGCACAATCCGGTTGATACAGATCAACCATGAAACGACGTACATAGCGCATAAGAATTCCTTTGAATCCTGGTAAATCACCGACTAATTTTCCCTGATCATCAACAACTCCCTGACAAACTTTTATAACACCAAATTCATTACACATCTGTTCACGGGTATACTTCATTATCATTTGGGCATCCTCTTTATACTGTTCGTCTCCATAATGATTATACAGCATAACGGCAGTCCCTAGAAAAGTACCTTGATTATACGTTGATGCCCAAGTATTATAATTTGAAGGTACTCCTTTCTGCCAAGTAAAACTATCATACACCTGTCCTGTAGAGGGTTTATATAAATATTCACGTTGTGCAGCATATGTTTTCCGTGCCTTTTCATAATAGCTCTCATCTCCTGTAGCTATTGCCAAATAACAAGCAGCAACTCCAGCCGGACCGTTTATGCAAGAGTTGGTTCCATAAGGATTCTCACTTGCATTCCAAATAAGCATATCATGCGGAAGTACGGCTGCCCGTTCGTACATCATATCAAAATTAGATTTTGCCACATCTAAATAACTTTGTTTCCCGGTCATTAAATATCCTCGTACACTGGCTATAACAATCCAGGCAATATCATCATTAAAGTCGTTGGACTCCCAATTATTCCCCTGACGCGCAATAAAATCAGCATGTAGCTTATCGAACATTGTTTTATATTGAATATCTCCTGTAACTTCATAAGCGTCCAAAACCACCTCAAACATCTCGGCATCTCCCCAAAAACCACCTTCACCCAAGCGCCCCTGACTGTCATTATAGTAGTTTTTTTTCCATCCTTCCATCATTGCATCCCGGGTTGCTTCTGTCAAATAATTCGGCTGTGCTTCTACCACTTCAAGTTTCCACATCTGACGTTCAGCCAATGTCCCACTTTTCTTGGTACTCAATCGCACACTTTCTCCATCTGAATCCACATCAGCAACTTCCAAAAAAAGCCCAGACTGAGTTATATAATATAAATCAGCCTGATTTTTAACTGGCACAATCTCCCAAGTAGCAGCCGACTCCCCAGAAATCATTTGACAAATCTGCGCTCCGGAAATAACATTTCCTCTACAAGCAAGGTATTGACCAGTATATGCATTCATCCATTGATAACCTTTCCCTTCTCCGGACACAAGTACCCATCGCTGAGCATTCACATTCGTTTCCGTCCAACTGACTACATCCGAATTATTGGCCAGAGAACCATCTTTTACAGATAAGACTTTTTCTCCCAAAGAAAGCCTATATGTTTGCCCGGAAATTAAATCCGTGGCGAACATATATCCTGTGATCAGAAGAAAAGAAGCTGATAATAGAATCTTCTTCATAACATTAATTATTTTTCATTTGACAGTGAATAGGGATAATCGGCTTTATTGATCCCACGTTTTTTATTAGGTTTATCCCCCATACGAAACTGGATGTCGGCACCATTGAGCAGCGAAGAATGAACCAAGAAATTTTTACTGTAATTTTTACCATTATATTTGACTTCTTGTACAAAACGACTTTTATCACTATTCTCCGGAGCAGAAATTTGAATTTTCTTTCCATTCTCCAAATGGATAACCGCCTTTTTAAACAAAGGTGCACCTAAAACATATTGATCCGATCCCGGACAAACAGAATAGAACCCTAAAGCAGAAAAAACATACCATGCCGATGTCTGACCATTGTCTTCATCACCGCAATATCCATCAGGAGCCGGTGTATACAAACGAGTCAGTACCTCTCTGATCCAATATTGAGTTTTCCACGGCTCGCCAGCATAATTATATAAATAAATCATGTGCTGAATAGGTTGATTACCATGTGCGTATTGTCCCATATCAATCACTTGCATTTCGCGCATCTCATGTACAAGACTTCCACGTGTATCTGAATTAGCACCGAATGTAGGTGGCATAATAAATACGGAATCAAGCATATTCACAAATGCCTTCTCTCCTCCCATCAAATCAATTAGTCCTTGAACATCATGAAATACAGACCATGAATAATGCCAACTATTACCTTCTGTAAAAGCATCCCACCACTTCACCGGCTCAAAATTGGGCTGAAAATGACCATTAGCCTCACGACCACTCATTAAATTAAAAGGTTTATTAAACAAATTCTTGTAATTTAAGCTGCGTTTTTTATATACTTCCAACTCCTCCGAAGGGCGATTCAATTTTTTCCCCATCTGATAAATACACCAGTCATTATAAGCATATTCCAATGTACGGGCAGCACTCTGATTGATATGGTAAGGAACATACCCCAATTCATTGTATTCCTTATACCCTAAACGTCCTGAGGATTTTACCGATGGATGTGAGTGGTTAGCTCCATACAATAAACCTTCATACATTTTTTCCGGTTCTTTCTTTATTATATTTTTCATACAGGCATCTGCTACTACTGATGCAGAATTATTGCCGACCATACAATCCCGATGTCCCGGACTGGCCCATTCGGGGAAAAAACCGCTTTCCAAATAAGAATTTAGAAAACCTTCCTGCATTTGTGCTCCTACAGAAGGATAAACAAGATTGATAAATGGAAGTAAACAACGAAATGTATCCCAAAAACCAGTATCAGTAAACATATACCCAGGAAGAATTTTTCCATTATGCGGACTATAGTGCACTACATTCCCTTTTGCGTCAATTTCATGAAACATGCGAGGAAACAACACTGAACGGTACAAACATGAATAGAATGTACATAAACGATCTTCATTATCTGATTCTATTTCTACTTTACTTAATACCTCATTCCAGCGTTTCTTCCCTTTTGCTTGCAACTGCTCGAATGAAAGGTTTCCTAACTCTTGCAGATTTAATTCGGCTTGATCAAAACTAATAAATGAGGAAGCCACACGTACCTTTACCGTTTCTCCATTTTTTGTGGCAAATCCAATAATCGCACCGGCATGGTTTTCTTTTACCTCTAATTCATTTTTACGAATCTCATTACCTCCCACTACCGCCTTATAAGAAAAAGGCTTGTCAAAAACGATAACAAAATAATTCCTAAAGTTATCAGGAACACCACCGCTATTTCTCGTTGTATATCCGATGATCTTATTCTCTGCCGGTATTACTTTTACATACGATCCATTATCAAACGCATCGATCACAACATATGAGCTTTCACTCTCAGGGAAAGTAAACCGGAACATGGCAGCTCGTTCTGTCGGTACAATTTCGGTCACAACATCATAATCGGACAAATATGCACGGTAGTAATAAGGTTTGGAAATCTCTGATTTATGATTGAACCAGCTTGCCCTTGCATCTTGATCAAAAACAGGCTTCCCAGTAATCGGCATCAAAGAAAATTGTCCATAATCATTAATCCATGGGCTCGGTTGGTGTGTCTGCTTAAATCCACGAATTTTGTCGGACGAATACGTATACGTCCATCCTTCTCCCATCCTTCCTGTTTGAGGAGTCCAAAAATTCATCCCCCAAGGCATAGCAATAGCCGGATAGGTATTTCCATTTGACAATTCAAATTTGGAATCAGTACCTACTAAAGGGTTGACGTACTCCACCGGCTGCTTTCTCAAAGCTGCCGACACTGAATAAAAAATACCCAAAAACAATATAATTACAATATACCTCTTCTTCATTTCTTAACTTAAACTATGTATTTTAAAACAAGAAGAGAATGTGCTGTAAATCCAGCACCATGTGCTATCAAGCCACAAGAAACAAATTGATTTTACAACACACTCTCCAAGTGAAAAACTAAACGATCAATATTTTAGATAAAAGAATCCAACACAATACTTAATTGAAAGAACATTCGATTACATTTCAGTTTCCCATCCGGTATTCTGTACAATCCGAGCATTTCTATTAATCTCCGTTTGAGGAATAGGAAAGAGGCTCATACGTTTTGAATAAACACGTGTTTCCCAAACCTTACGTTTATAGAAAAGTAATGGATCTTTTGCATCGTCTGAGGCCATATCTACAGTAACATCAAATCCGACCATGTCACCTCCTTCACCACCATTATGCCATGACGGATAAATCCAGCCATCACCGGTTGCCATATCGGCTACCCCCCAACGACGTACGTCAAAATAATGATGATTTTCATAGGACAACTCAAGAAGACGTTCACGATAAATCACTTTTTTCACAAATTCCTTATCATATGAATCCAAGGTAATTCGTTCAAACCCACGTTTATCTGTCGGAGTTAAGTCTTCAGCCAACAAACCTTTATATTCCGGGATACCGGCTCTCAAACGAATCTTATTCAGATAGTTTATAGCCGTACCTATATCATCCAATTCACAACACGCTTCGGCATAATTCAAATAAATCTCAGAAAGACGGATATAAACATAATAATTCACTCCTGAAACATTTGTCCTTTTTTTACGTACCAATACACCAGACCTTGGATAATCATGTCCATTCTTCGCCTGTCCGGAGTTTCCATTTAAAGAGAAATCCGTATAATAAACCAGCTTATCATCTAAATCCCATCTACGATTCTGGAATGTAAATGCAGCATAAAAACGAGGTTCACGATTATAGAACTGCTTCATGATTTTATGTTTTGAATCCGGTCTGAAATAAACAACCTTAGAAAACGGATTCTGATGAACTGTCTGACTCGTCATTTTAGCAGCAGCACCCGCTGCCGTTAAATCATCATCTGTGTAAGTAAAATACTCAGGATCTTTTTCTATACTGAGCCCGTTTTCCGTAAAAAACAAATCTATCATCTGCAAAGGTGCAGCCAAAGCTCCACCGCCAGATTGAGCATTCGTTATTCCACTGTGCTTAGGGGTCATTGTATAATAAATGTTCCACTCGCCTCCTGTCCTAAAAAAAATCATTTCCGTATTCTCCGTCCGCCCCAATGAAGCTTGAGTTACAGATGTATATGGACATGAAGAAGCTACGTCTGACGTCGCCGCCCCTTTTTTGTCCAAATACAATAATTGAAAACCTGGATTGTTTTTCATAAAATTCTCAGCAGCGGTCTTAGCTTTTTCCCATTTTTCTCTACTATAAGTTTGTGGAAAAAGATGCTTTCCATCAACATTTGTCAAATTCTTATAGTAAGAATCGCCATTAAACAATGGACTGGCGGCATACAATAAAAGCTCCGAACGGATTGCTTCTACCGCTTCTTTGGTAATATTACCAGCAAATTGCGGATTCATAGCCCCATCTTCCCCAAAGTGGGACTTTAACCTACCTTCAGATAGAATTGCGTCGAACTCACCTACCATATAATCTACACATTCATCTACCGAACTACGTTCACGCATCATCGCCTCCACATCTCCTTCAACATCAAATACTTCATCTCCAATAATGACAAACGGACCATATAGCTTAAACAAATTATAGTAATAAATGCTACGTAAAGCACGTGCCTCAGCTTTAGACCACAAGCGTTCGTATTCTTCCATTGCCGTACAACGATCAATATTGGCCATATAAATATTTGCTTTTTGAATACCTTTATAATAAGATTTCCACATATTCTCCACATAGCCGGTAGAAGGGTATAAAGTACCTAAATTAATATGATTAGAATTACATTGATCCCATGGTAACTTTGCTTCCAAGCAAGCAGGTGTCCAAATTCCTTTTGTTTCGTCATCACCGCCCGTATAATTCTGACTAGTTTCATCCGGCAAATAAGAGTATGTGTTGGAAAGCCACTGTAATGCCAGTCCTCGATTCGAAAAAACAGCATCCAAAGAAACCACATTGGAAGGAACACTGTCAAAATAGCTTTCACAAGATGTGCATACCATCATTGACAGCGCAGCCATAAATATACTTTTTACAATTTTCTTCATAATCTAAATAAAAAAATAATTAAAATATACATTTCTCTTAAAGGTTAATAGCTACACCTATCGTATACGAAGAAACATTAGGATAAGAAATACCATTATTCGTATTCAACTCAGGATCCCACAACTTAAATTTACTGAAAGTAAGAACATTAGATCCCATTATATAGAACCGACCACCACTTAAGAAACTTTTCTTTGTCCACGCTTTAGGAAAATAATAAGAAACGGTAAATTGTTTTAAGCGTAAGAAACTCATATCTTTCTGCCACCATGTACTTGTCTGAAAGTTATTTATATTTGAAGGATCAGCAGAAGACCATGCCAATCGTGGATAAAATACATTGTCATTAGAAGGATCGTCTTTACTCCAACGATCGGTGATATTAGCATACAAGGTTCCACCTCCGGTAGAACTGGTAAATGGACGTATACCAGACCCTTCCATTACCCGATCAGCTCCGGCAGTTCCCTGAAATAAAATACCAACACCAATATTTTTATAACGAAAATCACCACCAAATCCATAATAATATTTAGGAACATCTCCACGGCCAATTTTGCACATATCATATTCATCAATATGACCGTCACCATTCAAGTCCTTATACTTAATGTCACCTGGTTTAACCAATTGGCCCGGATAAGTTTCTCCAAATTGGGTGATGTTTCTTTCCTTAATTTCTTCCTCGCTTTCATACAATCCTTCAGCTATATATCCAAATCTCGCAAGTACATTAGTACCTCTTTTCTCCAACCATGGATAAGCTGGAGCAGGCTCTGCATTTTCAATAATTTCATCTTCATTCATTGTAAAGTTTCCACGAAGAGAAACCGTCCAGTCTTTACCAAATTGATGATTATATTCAAATGAAGCTTCAAATCCTTTATTCTCCACTATACCAACATTACCGGAAGCACTTACGGCAAAACCGGCATAGAGCGGCAAATTATTACGCGATACAAAAATCTTATCACGGTGCTCTTTAAACAGATCAAAAACAAAAGCTAAGTCATTATTCAAGAAGTTGATTTCAATACCTAAATCCTGTTTCAAAATAGTACACCAACGAGCTTGGTAACCATATTTATTAATGCCAATACCACCTTGTGCCCAAGAATTACTATATCCATTTTTACTTGTTATTTCAGTTTCAAAACCAAAACGGGTATCGCCTAAACTATCACTACCGACCAATCCATGTGAATAACGAAATTTCAAGAAAGAAATATACGGAGCAACAGATGCCCAGAATTTCTCATTTGAAGGTACCCAACCAACAGCCATAGCAGGGAAAACTCCAAAACGATGTCCAGGAGAGAAGTTTTCAGAACCGGTATATCCAACGTTACCCTCTATAAAATAGCGATCATTATATGAATAAGTGACACGGGAAGAAAGACTCATTTGTTTATAAGGTAATGAATTTATCAAATTATCTCCATTTGCATCGCGATAGTCCCGCATATTAAATAACAAAAGTCCGCTTACATTATGTACACCGCCAAATAATCTCTTATAATTTAAAGCGGCCTCTGCATAAAATGTACGATAAACTTGTTTGTCTCTTTCAAAATTAACAGTTGAATTACCTTTATACTCTTCTTGCAAAATTAAATTACCTGCTTCATCAAAGAGATTACCGTCATCTACCCAAACATCACCATTTTTTCTTCCAGCTGGCTTCCAGGTACTGTCATCAACCTTATAATTTAATTGCTGATTCGCCCGAACGTCGAATGCAATCAGTGCGTGAGCCGTAAAACCCTTACTCCAATCCCAGAAATCAAGATCCTGTGTTACTTTCAGATTAGAATTAATCTGTGTCTTATATTCTGTTTTGTAACCTCTGCGGGTTAATGTCACATAGGGACTATCAAATTCACGTTGATACTGACTAAAACCTGGATTACTCCCATCTGGATACTCTACCGGATAAATTACCGGATTAATCATCATCGCTTTCGAGAAAATATCATTTAAATCAACGGCAGGATAATTCCCACTTGAAAACCAACCATTCACGCCAACATCCATTGTTGTTTTTTTAGTAGCTTTTAAATTGATATTAGTTAAAAAGTTGTAACGGTTATAAGAAATTTCTGTACTGTATGGCTGTTTAGGATCCGTTTTTGTCAAACCGGATTCATCATAATAAGAAAGTGAAATATAATAAGAAGCATTAGGAGCTCCACCACGAACATTCAAGTTTGCACGACGATTACGTCCGAAATTCTTATAAAGTTCTTTCATCCAATCGACATTCGGATAAAGATATTTATTAACAGTACGATCATTGCTTGTATTAGGAATCAAACCATTTGCCATTTTAGTATTTTCAATATACTGTTGTGAATAATAAGGAGCACCATATGTATTATTATAGGCTTCATTTACTGCATCCATATATTCATAACCGTCTACCAAATCCGGAATGCGTGTCAAACGAGTAAAACCTTCATAATAATCAACTGAAAATTTAGGCTCACTTACTATTCCTGGTTTAGTCGTAATAAGAATAACACCATTACCACCACGTACTCCATAAACAGCTGTAGAAGCCGCATCTTTCAAAACTGTAACCGATTCAATATCTTCCGGATCCAACTGTTTGAAATCACGTTCAATGCCATCCACTAATATCAATGGCCCTTTATTTGTATTCGTCATGGAAGAGATACCACGAATCCAAATATCGGAATCATCCTGACCAGGAACACCCGTACGTTGTACAGCAACCAAACCAGAAATACGACCGGCTAAAATAGAACTCATATTTGCTACTGGTGCCTTAATATGTTCCATTTTTAAAGTCGATTGAGCACCTACAACTGAGACTTTACGCATGGTACCGTAGCCAACAACTTGCACCTCGTCCAACGTTGTTACATCATCTTGCAAAGTAATATCGAGTACCGTTCCATTTACTTTTTTTTCCTGAGTTTGATAACCAATATAACTGACCACCAATATCGGATCTTTTGTTGTTAGTGTAAGATTATATGTACCATTCATATCTGTGATAGTTCCATTAGAGGTACCCTTTTCCTGAATGGTTACGCCAATCATTAGTTCACCTGTTGTATCCGTCACACGCCCGGTTACTTTTACAGGATTTGCCGCCTGCACCATCAGTGAGACAGTTAATAAGAAAAGGCACATAATTCCTCTTCCTAATGCAATAAATCCATTTGAATTCATAAGTTTTTTACTAAATCTATTTGAAGTTTATTTTTCCTAAATGAGATCAATTTATCTTATTATTGAAAACTGAGAAGTACTAACAATCTATACAAAAGAGGAGTATCATGTTTTTCAACTTTAGTCAACAAAGTTTTTTTAAAATGCGAAAGTTTATGGCGGCAGTATTCTTCTGCCGCCATACTTCTTGCAATATAAAAATTACCAGTTCATTATTTAACAACAACTTTTACAGTTGTAGTCATTTCGTCTTCCACAATACGAACAATATAGAATCCTTTTCCCATGATTGGGAGTTCTATATTTTCTCCTGAAGTAATAACATTGGAAACTAATTGTCCGTTAATATTATATAGAGCTATCTTAGCAGTATTTTTCATACCAGAAACAAAAATAGCATTATCTGAAGTATACACAATATATGTATTCTCATTCTGATCGACAACTTGTTCAATACCAACGGGGGGAGCAGGAATATATGCTACATTCTTTAATGTAGGATAACTTACTTCTTCGTCAATCGTCCAGATATTTTCAAAATCGAATTTTGCATCATTATAAGGAATTTGTGTCAAGAATTCATTATCCTCCACAGGAGTAGCGTAATGCTCTATCGGACTTTCTACCACACCATCTTCTTTAGTAACATAACCTTGACTTTCCCAATCGTTCTCAGATATTTTACCATCCATCAAGAATCTTTCAGCATCAAAATTAAATACATTTCCTGTAAAGTTTATTATACCACGCGGGTTATTCTTCTGATCGCCTCCATTGGCGCCAATAAATGAGCCTGATGCAACACTTCCCTGCAGATTACCAATTGAAACACAATCTTCAATTGTAACTGTACAATCGGCGTCAACCAAACCGACAAATCCACCAACCCAGCCATAACTGTGAGAAGGATTCAATTTCACACTACCGGCAAAATAACAATTTTTCATTGTTACATTACCTGCAGCAACACCAAAGAAACCTCCGGCTTGGCTATAAGCAAAAACTTCTGCATTTACAAATGAATTAGTAATAGTAACATTACTACAATTACCACCAACAAACCCACCGACATGGTCACGCCCCACAACTTTACCAGTCAAATAACACTGATCAAAAGTTGTTTCTTTAGCAGAACCGGCAAAACCACCTAAATCCGTACTCTTATTACCATTGGCTTGAGAACCACTGAAAGAGAAATTAGAAATCCCCAAATTCTTTATTTTAGCCCCCTTAGTTGCATTAAAGAATCCTTTAGTATTATCATCATTGGTAATAACCACCGGATTTTTAATAGTATGTCCATTACCGTCAAAGCTACCGGTGAAAGGCGATTCTAAAGAACCGAAACCTTCGAATTCAACTCCTGTCATATCAATATCATTCATCAAACAAAAACTTGCGAACAACTTATTGTTGACATCAAGTAAATCTGCAACATTGTTAATAGGAAAAACATGAGATTGCCCAACCATATTAATATCAAAAGCAGTAGTTTCAAACGGTTTCAAACCCGTAATTTCAACCTCTGGAGCTATAGATATAGTAGCTACCGTTTCACCGTCAACCTCTTTCGCACCACTAAAATCTACGATAGTACCGTCAATATAAATATATTCCTCACCTTTTGTAATTTTAAAAATCAACTTCTGCCCACACGTAGATTTAATTCTCTCTAAATTCAAACTTTCAGAAGAACTCCCGTCAGCCAATTGAATTAAAAATGCCGGCTCAGGTATACCATAAATAACAGGAGTCAAAACTTTGGACTGTTGACATTTCAATATCGGATACATATTACCTTCACCACCTTCAATAAAGGTCCATATATTATCAAAGTCCCAGCCTAACGTCTCCTTGTACCATTCAGAAGAAAGTACTTCGTCAGATTCTAATTTTTCACCATTATTACTAGCGTTATCATAAACATCGGAAGGAGCAGAAGATGACAAATCCGTTCCTTTATAAGAAGCATAGTGATCAACATAATTATTGGTTAATGTAGCAGTTGATGTACGACCGTTCTCACCAATACAATATGTAGCTTCACTACAATAAATACCACTGGCAAGACAAACATTATTCTCTACAAATACTTTACCATCCGCATCAACCAAAGAGAAAATACCACCGGCACGTCCTTTCGTTGCCCGAATATTTCCTGAGAAATAACATCTTTCTACCGTACCGTAATTCACAACTCCTACAACGCCACCAGCCTGATATTCTCTCGAATAAACTTTAGCCATAGAGTAACAGTCACTTACCGTAGTTCCGGTTATTACTTTTTCAGCAGAACCTTCTTCTTCTACTTCCATTTTCTCTACCTTACCTACAATTGAACCAATATGGTCACGACCTGCAATATAGGAAGCCTGATCTACAAAACATTCTGAGATATTACAGCCATTTGCATAACCAACAATAGCACCTACATCTTCATTACCATTAAGATAAGCACCTGCAATACCTACTCTTTTTATAGTAGCTCCCGTTGCCTCACCAAACAGACCTACACGCCCCTGTTCTTCGTTTATATAACGTAAATTATGGATTGTATATCCCTGGCCATCTAATGTACCGGTAAAAACATCCATCAATTCCCAATCTTTTGTCAAATAAATATCAGCACCTAACTTAAAATCACCTGCCAAATCATACTTAACACATCTCAAGTCTTCCTCATCCATAATGGTGTAAGCAACACCTTTCACCTCTAACTCATAAGTTTTTGTGCAACCTTTTACATAATTATCACCCTGGTCTACAAAAGTCAAAGTAGTTTTACCATCTTTCAAGAAAGAAACTTTACCCTTACTATCGATTGTGGCAATTTCGGGATTAGAGCTGGTATAAGTAATAGTTCTACCAGAAGCTGGTATGGCTTCTGCATTAAAAGTTTTACCAGGCAAACATCTCTCCGGGAAAGAAGGTATGTAGATATAATTCTCTAATGGAACCTGAACATTAGATAATGATGGATATGTATTTTCTACCATTGTCCATATACCAGCATCAAAGTTAACGTCACCAAGCCAAAATTGTGCAGTTTTCAATTCATCCAAATCAAGATATCCTCCATCATAAGAATCATTTGCATTGTTAGAACGTGCTATTTCTACATTATTTTCATACAATTTCAAACCGCTCCATGAATAACTATTACTGATTGTACTAACAGCATTACTGTCTTCCGCGGGATTATCCGCACCTAAAATAGCATTTGCACCACCAGCATCTCCACTACCAGCCTTTATATAAGAAGATAATGTTACACAATTAGTAATAGTCAAACTATTACCGTCATTAAGAGCTACAATACCTCCAGAACGTCCTTCGGGACACACAGCAACACCACTAAAATAACAACGATCGACTACTGAATTTATACTTGCACCGATAATACCACCCGCTTGATAACTGGAACTAACCACAGCTGCATTGGAATAACAATTCGAAACCTGTGTCATAATATTATCGTCATCATCAACCTTTTTAGTCCCCCCAATAATACCACCAGTGTGATCCCAACCATAAACAAGCCCAGATGTATAGCATTCACTCACTTTAGCACCATATGAATTACCAATAACAGCACCTACATCTTGATGCCCAAAAATTTCCACACCTACTAAACGCAAATTTTTCACTGTTACCTTTGTAGAAGATACATCCTCTATTTTAGCAGTACCAATAAAACCAACTGAATTTTGTTCCGGACGATTGATCTTTAATCCATAAATTGTAAACCCCTTACCATCAATCGTACCCGTAAATGGAGAATCGTTTGTTCCAATAGGTTCCCATTCTTTTGATAAAGTAATATTGTTCTCAAGAACATAATCACCATTCAAATTCTCAGCAATAGCCTTTAAACCATTTTCATCTGTAATCTTAATTTGGCCCCAAACACCAATAGAAGAAAAACAAGCCAGAGCAAACATTGCTGTCTTTGCACATAGTAACTTTGTTTTCATAATAATTAAATTTTAAAATAACGATTAATATTTTATTGCAAAGTTATCGAAGTGCAAACAAATAAACAATATACGAAAAAACTATTAATAAACAAGTGTACATTTATGTCCCTTTTTAGTTCATTCACGTCCCCAGTACTTCTGTTACATTCTTCACACCATGTACCCAATCATCTATATTATATAAAACTTTAGTAACTTCTGAAAGAAATAGATAAGGAGATGGTTATTTCTACATCGAAAGCAACAACAATATCCAAAAGCCATCAGTATATAGATAGAAAATAAAAAAATAAAGGGACACAAAAGGCAATGGGATATATCTGAACAAATAGCTTCTTACCAATCTTGTTACAAGCATTGTTTTGTATTCAAACAATTTAGAATACGATAGTAAGCTACATTTATACCATACAAAGAACAACACTTTTCCATACATATTAAGTATATTATCACTGCACAAAAACTATAAGTGTACTGAATAAGTTGACACTTTATAAATCAAAAAAAGTATGTTAATTAAAAGAAAACCTCACAGAAAGTTTACAGAATTGGAAAGTAAGTCTTATATTCGCGAGTATCTTTCCAGCTCCGACCGTCGCAAAACATTTGAACGATGTAATGGATTAAGTTTAGGTACATTGTCCCGCTGGATGAAAATGTACGAGATAGAAGACCCTAAGATGCAAAAATCCATCATTGATCCACAGCTGATAGACGAAGACTCAGCCGCCCTTATCGCTCAGCTTCCTGCGGAAAATGAAGCGTTACACAAGTCTAACCGTCAACTTCAACGGGATTTGGATACGACAAAGATGCTTCATAAAGCCTGCGAGGTGCTTATTGATCTGACAGAGTAGACCTATCATATACCCGTGCGAAAAAACTCAGATGCCAAGTAATCGACACCTTGTCACAGAGGGGCTCAGTCAACCGTAAATACGGTGATCTGAACAGACTCTGTGGTTACTTCGGCATAACCAGACAAGGTTACTATAAACATGTGGACAGACAGTGTGAAGCTAATGTTTTGAAAACAAGCATTGTTCTGTATTGCAAAGAATTAAGAACTTTAATGCCCCAAGCGGGTATGTGTGAGCTATATGCATGCTGTGTCGTTACTTTAAGGAAAAAATGGTGATAGGACGTGACCAGTGCTATGAGATATTCCGCTCTAATGGTCTGGTCCAACGGAAGAGACGCGTGCGTCCCAAAACGACGAACTCCAATCATAATTATTATGGGAATTATATATATCCTAATTTGCTAAACACGACACCTAAGTTTGTTGCAAGCACAAGCGGAAGTATAATAGTAGGTTATTCGTTCTGTCCTTCATTGACAATGGAAGGCCCGATGAAAGCTTTGGAGTCAGCTTTTCTATTTTACAGAGAGAACGGAATAAATATCAGTGGGTTGATTATATCATTCAGACCTGAAGTTCAATACTGTTCAAACCAATATGTTGATACGTTAAAAGCACAACATATAAACATAAGCATGACACAGTGTGGTGATCCTCTGCATAATGCATTGACCGAACGGGTGAATAATACTATTAAGAACGGATGGCTCTTTGACTGCGGGAAGGAGATTTTAATCAGGTGGAAGAACGCATTAAACAGGCTGTGCACACATATAATAATATCCGGCCACACCAAGCTTTGAAAATGCGCACGCCAATGGAAATTATAAAGGAGGAGAAGGTATGAAAGCACCCCGACTCAGGTTGTGCTCATCGGGACGGGTGGTCCCGCCCTTTGCCGTACGGCCCCGACCGAGGATATTTCTTGACAAATGAGAATATAACAAAAATCAGTTCTATAACATTGGAATAAATAGAATAATTAGTACTATATTTGGATATCCTCCAAATAGGACAACTACAATAGGACTAACAAACAGAAGTGTAAACTTATTCGGTTCTTCTTTAATTTAGTTGAAGAAGAACCACTAAATCCAGTACATATCACACCCGGATGTTTTATCAAATAGAAATGGAAAAACTCTACCTAAATATTCGACATACAACTGCATATACTAATAAATTTAATTTCTACTCAATTATTGAAGAAAATTAGCCAAAATCTCAACACTGTCAACATTAGATATAATGAAAAATTATTCTTCACTTTCTGCCTTCATCCCTTTATATTGTTTCGGAGAAAGTTGATATTTTTTAAAGAATTCGTTATAAAAGTAAGATTTGTTAGTAATACCTATCTTATAAATAATCTCTTTCACTGATAAATTTGTAGTAATAAGTAACTTCGCAGCATAAGAAAGTTTATAATCTTTAACCAGCTCTGTAGGGGAAATTTCTATGATCTTTTTCATTTGACGATATAAATTCCGAGTCGAAGTCTTCATCTGATTTGCAATTAATTCCGGACCAAGTTCCGAATTAGATATATTCTCCTTTATAATATCTAATACATCTTCAATAAACTTCTTATCTTTTTGATGTAAAAGTTTTCCATGTATATATTCAAAAGAACTATCTACAGAATCATAATAATTTTTCATTTCCACTTTATTGGTCAGAAAACGACATACTACAGAAATCAAGACATCGGATGAGAAAGGTTTAGTTATATAGGCATCAACACCCAACTCATATCCTTTTACCTGATCCAAATTATCTGTTTTAGCAGAAAGAGCAATTATTGGAAGACGTTTACAGTATTTATCTTCACGCAACATCCGGATAAAAGAGAATCCGTCAATTTCAGGCATCATTATATCTGTAATTACAAGAGATGGAGTTTGCTTCTTCAAAAGCCCCAAAGCCTCTTTTACACTAAAGGCTTTCAATGTTTGACAATATGGAGACAATAAATCTGCTACTAATTCTACAATATCTTTATTATCATCAACAATTAAAACATGTGGAACCGAAGCTTCCACAACACTATTAATATCTATTTTTGATACTTTCTCCGTATTATCCTCCTCAACCAAATTAACTGATACCTTCACAATCGGCTGTTCATTGGTATTCGGTATCTCATTTTGAACCTGGTTAGGCAAAGTAATAACAAACTCTGTATACTCGTTGACCACACTATTTACCGTTATCTCTCCTTTCAGCATTTTCACAATACTGTAACAAATATATAATCCCAGCCCATTTCTGGCTGTCATTTGATTATTAGCATTTACATCGGTCTCCTCCAAAATACAATTCCGATCAAAAATAGAAGACAGTTTGCTGGGTTCTATGCCTTTTCCTGAATTGCGAACCACAATTTTCAGAATATTATTTTCAACAGTGACCGTTAATTTAACATACCCACCAACCGGAGTGTATTTCAATGCATTAGACAGTAAATTAGAAATTATCTTTCTAAATCCTTTACTATCTGTGTTCCAATATAAATTATCGGGTACAGAAGTAATAAATTCAATACTATTTTGACCAGCCAATACAGAAAAAGAAGTTAATAATTTATCAAAAATCTCAGATAAACAAATATTCTTTAAGACACTAAGATTAATATCAGCCTCTTCAATTTTTCTTACATCCAATATTTCTTGTATCAACTCATTCAAACTAAGTACATTATTATGCAGAACACTCAGATATTTTCGCGTATTCTGATTTATTTCTCCTTTTCGTATTTGATCCACCGCCCCATTTATCAACGTTAAAGGAGTATACAATTCATGAGTTACATTGGCAAAAAAATTCAATTTTGACTCATACATTTTTTCCTTTTGTTCCTCTTTGATTCTTCGCGCCAGTGCCTGTTGTTTTTGTACAAATTTTCTTCGTACATATAGAATGACTAAAACAAGAGATACAACAAACAAAAAACTGTAAATCAAATAAGCCAATGGAGAAAGATACCAAGGCGGTAATACGGTAACCCGAAGAGAATACACCTTATCATCAGCAGAAACAACATCATTTCTATATTTAACTTTCAAAGTGTAATCACCCGGAGGGAGATTAGTAAAGCGAATCTTATTCTCCTTTTTCAATGAAACCCACTGATTATCATAATTATCAAGTAAATAGAAATAATCATAATTATCACCATTTATATAATCCAAAATTGCAAATGTCAGTTGAAACGTATTTTGATCAGATCTCAACTTTAATACCTTATCTGTATTTTCATTATATTCATATAATGTCTGCTTATCTCCAGAACAATCTAACTCTGTAAATAATAAATCTGGTTCATAGGTAGTAATTGTTTGTTCAATCTCCGGCTCGATCCATACAAGTCCGTTTACACCACCAAAAAACAGGCGTCCAGTTAATGGACATTTCCAATAAGCATCATCCGAAAATTCAGAAACACCAATGTGTAATGACCTCACATTAAAAAATGCACCATTCTGAGGATTATATTTGACCAATCCTTTACTAGTACTGAGCCAAATAATACCAAAATTATCTTCCAGAATTCCATGAATCATATCATTCAAGATACCATCCTCACGAGTAAACTGCTTTATTTTATCTTTCGTTTTATCTTCACCTCCCAAAACTTGTATCAATCCAGAACTGGTACCCACGTACAACGTAGAATCTTCGTCAATGTACAAACTAATAACATCTCCAATTGCCATATTCATCAAAATAGAAGAACTCGTGGAATCGTTAATATTAAAACGGTTCACTCCATATCCCCCCCTACTTCCTAAGAATAAAATAGAGTCTCCATTATAAATCATTGAATAAAATTCATCATTAACCCAAACATTATCTCTCAGAAAAGGATAACATTCTTTTCTTTTAATTTCATAAGGATGTTTACTTTTATCAATAGTAACTTTATAAAGCCCTCTGGAAGACAACCATAACGTAGAATCGTTCACTTCACAGAAACTATGAACATTTGCAACAGCCGGAACCAGATTTGAATGATCCTTCACTGGATACATTTTTTTTTCTTTATAAGAATAATAAGAGAGATTTCCATCAGTACCGATCCACAAATCATTTTTATTGAAACGACTTCTTACGAAAGAATATACTGGATTTTCGTGCATATCGACAAAGTGCTGTATATTCTCAACAGGAATTTTGCTGTTCTTAAATAAAGCATAATCTTTAATTCGAATAATTCCATCTCCTTTGGTTCCAATCCAAAGTGTATTCTCTTCATCCGTATAGAAGGCACGGACCGGGCGTTTTGCAACAAACGGCAAATTACTCAACAATATATTACCAAAATTATTCTTTTCACTACAATATAATTCCACTCCCAAACCATCGGTACCAACCCACATCGCCTCTTGAAAACGATCTTTCATCAATCCGAAAATACCCACTGTCATATTTATTAATTCCGGCTTCTTGTCATGAGTAGACGCATCAAACTTTAACAACCCACTATGCATAAAAGCAAGATAGACTTCATTCTGAAAAAGCCGTAGAGACGAAACTAATCCATATTGACTAACCATATCAGATATGTTCCGCAGCAAAATTTTCATTTGCTTAAAGCTGTCATAGACAAACAAGTTATGGTATTTATCAATAAAATAGACCTGTTCATCCTCATAAAAGACCTGTATTATTTCTTCATTATGAAAATTTACCTCCGATATAGACAAGGCATAAGGGATATCTTTTCTCGTAACTTTACAGGTCAATGTAAGATATTGCAAACGGGCATCTTTCAATATAAGACAGATTCTACCCGATTTATCAGCAAACATTGACCTTATTTCACTCAACCGAATCCCCTCGGCAGGTATCTCCCACATTTTCTTTATTGATGAATCATAAAATAAGATATAATTATCTTTATTAATCATCCAACTATTCCCTTTTTTATCAACTGCAATCAGATCTACCCGTTTATATTGCACATAAGTTTCAACAGCCTGTCGTTCTTTCAAAGAAAATTTATTAAGTCCGCGTTGAGTCGATATCCACAAATAACCATCATCAGCACTTTGTATATTATGGATGGTATTACCAGAAAGGGAATTCGGATTATTAATTTCATAACGGAATGTAGTTACCTTCTTGCCATCATACAAATTTAGTCCGTCATAAGTACCAAACCACATGAAGCCATACAAATCCTGATGAATACACAAAATAGCATTATTAGACAGCTGACCATTAAGACTTGCCAAGTCGAGCAATGAAAAAGATGCAAATGCCTGTTTTACAACAAAAAGACTCAACAATAGAATAGTAATCAATACTTTTCTCATAACATTATACTATAACTTCAACTTTCTATTTTATTCATTGCAATCTATATGACAATATTTCACTTTATTCAGCTACGAATTTACTAATAATCATCTTCTTTGTATCTGTAAATATCATTTTTCCATCTTTCATCGCAGAAATTGTATAGAGATAAATTCCTTCGTTAATATCGTGACTATCCCAGATGAATTCCTGTAACCCAGATTTGGAAACCGGATAAACACGGTTATCAATAACTTTCCCAATGCAATCATACACATTCAATACAAGCTCGGATATTCCTTCTGGCACTACACATTGTATCGCAGTCTGTCTAAAAAAAGGATTCGGATAGTTACCTTCAATATGGAAATTATTATTCAAAGAAACTGTATGTTCAATGCCCACTGTACCCACTTCACGACCATACACAGCAAACTCAAGAATACGTATAGTAGACCCTTTCTGTTCACCCTTATCGATCTGTAAGCGAATACGATCGGCTTTAAAAGGAGTTACTGATCGGTGAACCTTATTTATCGTATTTCCTTCCACTCCATCTATATCTATCCAATTGCCATTTTCGTATTTTTGTAAACGGAATGCCGAGGTTATATAATCAGTACTCTCAATTCCTGCATTCATAACAAACCAATGACAGATTTCCACCGTTTTAGCAAAAGAAAATTCCAGCCAAGGAGTAGAATTGTCAGTAACACACCATTTCGTATCTAAATCGTCATCAACAGCCTTATCCGCCCCCTCATTACTACCATTTTGATGAGAAGCTTGAACTGTCTGCGGAACCAATTTCTCACCACATCTGTCTTCTGACAAATCAGTAAACACCGGCAAAGAAGTCACCTCAGATACCGGAATTACATCATCATTCACATTATCAGAAAGAGTAATTGCAAAAATATATAAATCTGTATTAGTTGCTATCATCAAGTCTGTAGCATCATAATTTATCGGAATCGCATACTTGTACATATGCATGAATCCATAAAGATCATTTTTCCCATTTTTAGTATGCCGATGAGTAGCTGTAAAAGCCACATTTTCCTTACAAAATCCTCCTTCCTCGTTATATTCGGTTTCCCATGCTCCAATTGTTTCAGCCCAATATGGAACATGAAATGAATAAGACTTCCCTCCTACGGTAAATTTAGCAATAGTTCCTTCTTTCTTACTACTCGCAGCCAACACATACATTTTCTTTGCATTTTGCATAGCCGGCAAAGCAATTGAGATTTTACTATCTCTACATAAAAAAGCATTTCTTTGTTTAGCTTCACGATTTCCAATCTTAAACTCAACACCCCCCGAAAACAAATTGTCAGAAAGCAATTCTGCAGGATAAGCATAATCAATACCAGTCGACATATCATTTCTACTATTATCATAGCTCATTACATCACGATTATAACTCAAATCCACAATACAGGATGAGGGAGGAGTTACTCCAGTTTCTTGTAAAGCCAATTTTAAAGCGAAAGTTTTCGGTTGGAATTTTCCAATATTAAAAGCCAATTTATTATTAGAAAAAGAAGCATTCCCGACTTCTTCTTCAATACCATTAACCTCACGTGCCGACAAAATTGTACTAGGAAACGTAAGTTCTACATTATCTTGATTATTTCCTGTCAATTCATATACACGTACTATGATCTCATCCGATTCTTCTGCTTTCTTTAGTGCTTTTATAGCTACTTTATCGGTATTTAACGAGACAAATCCAAAACTCTTCCCCAAGAGACCTGCATATTTAGGTACTTGGAAAGCTAATATAGGCTGATTAAGACGGGAAGCCTCCCATTGTGTACGTTCATCCCATTTGCCTTCATGACTATAAAAAGAATATGTAAACTTATTTAATCCCAAATCCTGATCTTTTTGATACGAATAATTTCCCGCTACAGCAGGTGTATGAATCAAAGTCAAACGCAATGTATTATCATTTGGTTTATCCCATCCATATTTACAATCATTTAAGATAGAAACTCCATATTCGCCATCAACAGCGGTTAAATCGGCCCATTGATGTCCAGCTACTTCATATAAGTTTTCTTTATTATTTCCACGCTCAATAGCCCCTATAGACAAATCGTAAGTTGCTTTTGAATTTGCACTTTGCAATGGAAAAGCTACCTTTAACAACTTCCCCCTACTTTTCCAATTCACTTCATTAACAAAGTCAATCCGATCACTCACTTCACTATCTGTCAAACGTATATATTGTACAAATTCAGATCCAGCTTTCGTTCGACAGATCTTTAAACTAACTCTCAACGGACCATTCTCTACTATCTCAATTTTCACATTTTCATCCACATAGGAAGGCGTATTATTTAAAGTTTCATAAACTATTTCCCATGCAGGAAAGCTATCCGACCGATCATCAAACAAAAGCATCTGTATAGGCATTCTCAACAAAAGTTTGTCCAGCTTTTTATCTTTAATCTGCCGAACATCTCCTGTCCTTGCATTAAGAGTTACAAGATAACGATCATTTTCAAGAGTAGTTTCAGTAATTTTCAATGAAGAAGATAATTCAGAGGTCTCGTTCAAGCGTATCTCATAAGTGGCATATCCCAATGAGGCTACAGTAGCCTTAAATATAAAAGAAAGTTTGCCCGTAGTACTATCATATCCCGTTATTTGAGACAAAACTTCTTCACCCGCCCCATCTAATATACGTATTTCGGAAGGCTCAGAAGCTACAGTAATCGATGCTTCAACCACATCGGTCCGTTGCACAGAAAGAGGATTGTAAACTACCAAAGGAACGCCTTGTACTTGTGTATCCATCTGACGCACTAATGCCCCAATGGTACCAGTAAGCGTGTTGGCTAAAGTCTGATTCACTAGCACTTCGTCATTGTAAGAAATTGTATAAGCACTCGGGATAGAAGTTCCGGTCAAGTCATCATGGAACTGATGCCACAACAAACGTATCCAGGATTCAGTCAGAATATCCGACGGATATTCTGCGCCTCCCACCCATGCAGCAGCAACCGATGCTTTTTCAGTAGCATCAGCCAACAGTTCGTTTTTACGATTCCAGTATTTCATAATGGTCTGAGAAGTATAACATCCAGTACCATGCGTTTTCATTGGTAATTCATTGTCCCAAACCACATACTTTTCATTACGGTTTTCATCTAAGTATTGAAAGATAGCGTCCGGAGTCCATAAATCGACTTTTACCGGTCCGTCTGAATTTATACTCTGCTGTAACCAATAAGGAGTACGTTCACCTTCTTCACTTTCAGTATCTTTCAATCCGCCTCCTCTATCCCCCATCGGACCAACATATCTAAATACCGATGCCAAGCCATATTTCTGATAATTTTCCTCTGCAAGTCGATTCATATCTTCATCCTTAGACATATCTTTATTATATTGTTTATGTGCATCATAGGCCTCCCCTTTAAAGATAGCATACACTTCAGAACCATCTACGCCTTTCCAAATACCAAACGGTGGCAATGATTTATAATCATAAGCCGATCCCCAAGAAAGTTTCTGTGTATGAAATCCCGTTATTCCACAATGCTTTCCTAAAGTAGGCAGAGAGTATGGAAAACCAAAACAGTCAGGAAGCATAATGTCAGTTCCTCCTTTTCTCCCGAATTCTTTTTTATAATAAGATTGTCCGTACAGGAAATTTCTGATAACAGATTCGGCAGAAGGCACCATTACATCACTTGCATTGATACTTCCTCCACTAATATGCCAACGCCCTTCAGTAATATACTTCTTCACTTTTTCGTATTCCTCCGGATAATATTCTTTCATCCACATATAATGGATAGCCGCCTCAAAATTAAAATGAAAGTCCGGATATTTCTCAAACAAAGGAAAATTCTGAGTCATCGTATTCGGAATATATTCTTCAAGAGTGGTCCGGGCTGTCCAATTCCACTGAGTATCCAAATGAGACGTAGAAATAAAAATACATTTCTTCTCATCAGCCTGTCCCCAAATAGTTGCGCTCATACATAAGGCCAACAACGTTACTGATAGATTTTGTTTAATCATGATATCTTAATTATTTGTTAATCGTGATACTTTGTTGTAAAAATAGTACATACCATAATACCATACAACTAAATGAGTGAATCAAATACTCATTTGGCATATTATGTCCCTTTTTAAAACACACTACCAGTCATAGGCATCGTTATTTTAGCTATTTTTGTAATATTATTAATCATACCTATATGCACATGAAAATACAAATTTATTCCCTCGTTTTAACATTCGTATTATTACTTATTCCACATACAGGAACAGTAAATACCAAACTACCGATCACATTAGAAGCAGCCAATGCTCAATTAAAAGGAAATGGTCCTACCATATCAGAACATGAGAATGGAAAAATAGTAGAAAACATTACATTCGGTTCCTCACTCGAATATACAGAAATCGAAATAGAAAAGGCCGGAACCTATAAATTTGACATCAAATACCTGACAGGAGACACCAACCGCCCAATGTCAATAACTGTAAATAACTACGACCCTGTCATCGTCCAATTTCCACAAACAACCGCTTCGTGGGGAAATCCGGCTGATGCCAATACCGCAACAACCTACCTGCACTTTGATACCGGTAAAAACAACATCAAAATCACTCCGTTAAAAAACTACGGACCAAACTTGGTGCGGTTCATCATCAGCAAATCCGATAAGTACATCGATGAAAATGTATATCCCTACGATTTCACAGATGATGCGACAATAAGTTCGTCCGATGATAATGAAACACTCGAGAATCTAACAGATAATAATTACAATACCTTATATAATGTACCCGAAAAAACATCTGCAACAATTACAATCGATTGTAAACAGCCTGTTTTATTAACAGGATATCTATTATCCGCAGGAAAAACGAGTACCGAAGACGTAGGTAAATGGATATTGGAATATTCGGCAGATGCACTAAACTGGAAAATGGTAATCCCCTCTTCTTCCAAATCGCACGAATATTCTACTATTTTTCAGATAGACCGGAACACTTCGAACGCCGTTACGGAGACTGCACGTTATTATCGCTTGAAAGCAACCGGACACCCAAGTGTCAGCGTTGCCGAACTACAACTGTTCGGAATTCCCTTCACTGAATCCGGAGAAGCATTCGTTGAAGACATGATGGCCGGAATTCCTGTAGAAGAACACACCAGTGCAACACCGGAAGGTGAAAACGGACATAGCTTTCTCAACTTATTCGACCGCAAATTATCTACCAAATATTATGGAAAGTCCGCCAATACCTTCTTTGTCATAACCGAACCCGCACAGCCCCAAGCATTACAATATTACACATTAACTTCCTGTGAAGATGCAATAGACAGAGATCTGAAATCCTGGAATATAGAAGGATACAACGGGTATACTTGGGAAACGATCGATGAAAGACACGATTTCCTGTTTCCCTGCCGATTAGCAACTATGAAGTTCAAAGTAAACAGCACAAAAGGATATCAAGCTTTCCGCCTAAGAATGCAAGAAACAAATGGCAGTTCCAACTTCCAGTTATTGCAATGGCAACTGTTCGGTAAGAATGCTTCTATCAACCAAAAGCCTCAGACTCAATGGAGGAAAAAGAAATCGCCCATAACAACTCCGTGGTATGATACTATCGATCCGGAAAATGTATTAGGAGAATACCCTCGCCCGCAAATGGTACGTGATAACTGGCTCAATTTGAATGGAATTTGGGATTTTAAAGAAAGTATCGGCATGGGAAGATACCGTTCTGCCCAACTTTTCGACAAGAAAGTTTTAGTTCCATTTCCTATTGAATCAGCATTATCCGGCTTAATGCTAACTGACCATGAAGAACGCCCTTACAAAACTTATCTATACAACCGGACATTCACCATTCCTTCCGAAATGAAAGGTAAAAACATTCTTCTCCATTTCGGTGCAGTGGACTGGAAATGTGAAGTTTATGTGAACGGAAAACAAGTAGGCACCCATACAGGAGGATATGACCCGTTCAGCTTTGATATAACCTCAGCTCTAAAAGAAGAAGGAGAGCAAGAATTACAAGTCCAGTTCATGGATCCTACTGATGCCGGAGGACAACCCGTTGGAAAACAAAAAATTCAGAATGGCGGTATCTTCTATACCCCTTCATCGGGAATCTGGCAGACTGTATGGATGGAGGGAGTAAATAATAGTCATATCAGTGAATTAAGTATTATTCCCGATGTGGACAATAGTCTGGTCAAAATAAAAATAAACGGAAACAATGCACTTTCATGTCAAGCCATCATACGCATTTATGATAAAGGTTCTTTAGTCACAGAGAAAATCGGCAAAGTATTTCAAACCATCGAATTGCCGATTGCACAACCTAAATTATGGAGTCCCGATTCTCCTTTCCTTTACGATGTAGAAATAGAATTACGTTCCAACAATCAAACCGTAGATAAAGTAAAAAGCTACTTCGGTATGCGAAAAATATCAATGGGAAGTGAAAACGGAAAAGCCTGTTTCATGCTCAACAACAAACCGATTTTTCAATTCGGTCCTCTGGACCAAGGCTTCTGGCCCGATGGTTTATATACCGCGCCAAGCGATGATGCATTGATTTTCGACATTGAACAGACCAAAGCATTAGGCTTTAACATGTCACGCAAACATATCAAAGTAGAACCGGCACGTTGGTATTATCATTGTGACCGACTGGGGTTATTGGTATGGCAAGACATGGTAAATGCCGGTTCGGATCAAAACTTATTGGGTGATGACGAATGGGTAAAAAAGAATTTCCTGAGTGAATGCGATCACATTGTCAGCAACCTGAAAAATCACCCGTGTATCGTCACCTGGATTGCCTTTAATGAAGGATTCGGACAGTATGCGGATAATAGTAACCATACCCGCAATGCCTATAACCGGATCAAAGCTTTAGATGATACCCGTATCGTCAGTTCTGCCAGTGGTTGGGTGATTTTTGATAACGTAGGACAAGTAGCCGATATGCACAGTTATCCCCGCCCCGGTATGCTTCCCAATCCTACTTCCAACCGGATATCTGTATGTGGAGAATATGGTGGAATCACTTATGTTATAAAAGACCATGTCTGGAAAAACAGTGATATGGTATATGTATCGGTAAATAGCGGTGAAGAATTGAAAGATCTGTTCAATAGCTATACAGATTTGCTGAAGCCTTTGCAAGCCGATGGATTGGGAGGTGCCGTATACACACAGCTCACCGATTTGGAAGGAGAAGTCAATGGCCTGATAACCTATGACCGGAAAGTCGTAAAAGTAAATGAACAACAGAAAGAAGAAATTAAAAAAGTGATTTCACACACAATCAAGTCTTCTGCCATCGAGCTGGTCCCTACAGCATTAAGAGCTAAAAAAGTTCAATGGAAATACACTAACAACACACCAGCCGAGGATTGGAATACTATAACTTTCAATGATACTTCGTGGAATACCGGAGTTAGTGGTTTCGGTGATGGAGGCGCACCTAACACCACTTATGACAATAAATCCACAGTAAATACAGAATGGAAAAGCAACCATATCTATTTAAGAAAGAAATTCAACGTAGCAGAAAAAGACGAGAAACTCCGTAACAATCTACGCCTGACGCTTTATCACGATGACGACTGTGAAGTTTATATCAACGGAGTATTGGCTTTCAGTACAACCGGATACACCAGTAATTACACAACAGTAGATGTCAGTAAGGAAGCCAAAGCAACTTTAAAAGCCGGAGAAAATTTAATTGCTGTAAAATGCACTCAATTCTCGGGTGGCCAATACATCGATGCAGGATTGATCCTGGAGTATCCCGTAAATGAAGACGATGGCGGCACCGGGCTTCTTGCACCCTCTGCCTCCGTAAACGACCTTTATCTGTCTCCAAACCCAACTAAAGGTTATTGTTCAATAGAGGGTACCAATTCGGAACTGATAAATGAAGTAAGAATCTTCAGTCTATCCGGAAAAACAGAAAAAACATTCTCCAACAAGGTATTTAACATAGACGACATGGATAAAGGCATTTACCTGATACAAGCCTATACAAAAGCCGGACAATCGTATTCATTAAAACTAATTAAAGAATAATACCCACATCTCTATATAAGAACATGAAAATAACAAAAAAAATAGCAGTATTCGCCATTCTGGCGGCATCTTTTTGTTGGAGTATGAATGCAAAACCCGTATTACCGGCAATATTTTCCGATAACATGGTCTTACAGCAACAAACTCAGATCCCGATATGGGGGCAGGCAGGCAAAAGAAAAGAGGTAAAGCTCACCGCTTCATGGGATGGAAAAACCTATATCGCCCCTACCGACTCCGAAGGAAATTGGAAAATCGAAATTCAAACACCAAATGCAGGAGGTCCCTATGATATCAGCATTTCAGATGGTAAAGAGATCAAGCTATCCAATGTTATGATTGGAGAAGTATGGATATGCTCCGGGCAATCCAATATGGAAATGCCTATTAAAGGATGGGGAAAAGTAATGAATTTCCAACAAGAAATCAATCAGGCCAATCATCCTGATATCCGTTTATACCAAGTGAAAAAGACCATTAGTCCTATCCCTCTTACAAAAGGAGAAAGCACAATGGGAGGATGGCAAAACTGTTCATCACAAACCGTAGAAAATTTCTCGGCAGTAGCCTATTTCTTTGCCCGTGAATTAAATCAAAAATTAAACGTACCAATAGGAGTTATTGATGTGACCTGGGGAGGAACTCCAGCCGAAAGTTGGACGAGCGGTAAAACACTGGATACCATGTGGGAATTTCACGAACAAATAGCGCTTACCCGAAAAGCAGAAGACAATATGCCGGAAGCCATAGCCATATACAATCGGATGATGAACGAATGGGAAGCACAAGTCAGACAAAAAGACCCGGGATACAACAATGAACACCCCTTATGGGCGGAAGTTGATTACGACACTTCTTCCTGGGGGACCATACAAATTCCAGGATATATAGAAGAACAAATCAATCCCGGTTTTGAAGGATTCATCTGGTTACGTCGCGAAATAGACCTACCGGATGAATGGTTAAAGCAAGATTTGAAAGTAGAACTGAACCAAATTGATGACGATGACATAACCTTTTTCAATGGCCATGAAATAGGTCGTACGTATGGCATAGGTACTGCACGTCACTATGCAATTCCACGTAATCTATTGAAAAAGGGAAAAAACATATTAACCATTCGCTTAGGAGATACCGGAGGAAACAGTGGAATTCCGGGAGATCCCTCCATGCTTTATGTCACAAACGGTAAAGGAAGAATATCTTTGGCAGGAGAATGGCAACAGCAAATCAGTATTTTCAATAAAAACGAAGTACCACAACAACCTCTGTCATTCCAGACATGCCAGTTCTACCCGACAGTACTATACAACGGAATGTTACATCCGCTTATCCCATTCGGAATGAAAGGCGTTATTTGGTATCAAGGAGAAGCCAATGCAGACCGTGCCTACCAATACCGCGACTTGTTTCCTTTAATGATTCGTGACTGGCGTACTAAATGGAACAAAGACTTTCCTTTCTATTTCGTACAATTGGCTAACTTCATGCAACGTTCAGAAAAGCCGGAAGAATCGGCTTGGGCCGAATTACGTGAAGCTCAAACCAGAACTTTAAGCCTGGAAAACACAGGCATGGCTGTTACAATCGACATAGGTGATGCCAATGACATTCACCCCAAAAACAAACAGGAAGTAGGACGTCGGCTTTCATTAATAGCCCTTAACCAAACCTATGGAAAAAATATTAACTATTCCGGACCTATTTATAGTCACATGCAGTTAAGAAACAACGAAATAGAAATATTTTTCAAACACACTAACGGTTCATTGATTGCTCAAGGAGGCGAATTAAAAGGATTTACGATCGCCGGAGCAGACCATATATTCTACCCGGCCGAAGCAAAAATAATCGGTGATAAGGTCATTGTCTCTTCCCCAAAAATCACTTTCCCAATAGCTGTACGCTATGGTTGGGCCAATAATCCGGAATGTACTTTATACAATAAAGCGGGACTTCCCGCCTCTCCTTTCCGCACAGACGACTGGCCGGGAATAACCCAATCTTCCTCTAATCAATAAAATCAAAAGATTTATTGAATACACATAAAAGAACTACGGCCCGAATTCAAAGAATTCGGGCCGTAGTTCTTTTATTAACTTCTTATCAACTCTCATACCACTATCTTCACAGAGCAGAAAGTACGTCTTCGATCGAAAAAGATACAAAATAGCATGTGGCGATCCTAATAACTTCCAGTTACGACAGAACCAGCCACATATTAAAATTCATTATTCAAACTATTATCAAAGAATACGAACATTTTTCTGTACACATATATCGTGGGAAGAAAATCCCAACATTATATGATAATCACCTTTATCTTTCAAAAAGCTCTTTGCAGCTATATTATAATAAGTAAACGCATCCTTAGACAACAACATTTTTATCGTTATCGATTCTCCCGCTTTCAAGAAGACCTTTTTGAATTGCTTTAATTCTTTTTCGGGACGCTCTACGATTCCCCCCGTTTTCCCAACATATAACTGCACAACCTGTGCACCATCACGTTTTCCTGTATTGGTGAGTTTGCACGTCACTTCTACAGAACCATCGACCATCGGATTGGAAACAGACAGATCGGAAAGGCGAAAATCCGTATAAGACAAACCATAACCAAAAGGATATTGTACCTCGCGTTGCAATTTATCATAACCACGATAACCAATAAATATTCCTTCTGTATAAGCAACATGTTTATCACCATCCGGATCATAATAACTATCATAAGCAGGATTATCCTCCCATCGCTTTTCAAAAGTCATCGGTAATTTACCTGAGGGATTCACATTACCAAAAAGTATATCAGCAACAGCCGTACCACTTTCCTGTCCCGCATACCATCCCCACAACAAACCTTTTAATCCGGGTTCCCATGCTTGCATCTCTACATTCCCTCCCGCATTAACAACACCGACTACCGGCCTTTTACATTTTAATGCTCGTGTAATCATCTTTGCATCAGCATCAGGTAATGCAAAAGTACGGTCAGCGCCTTCTCCTTCCGTATCCGAACTATGCCCAAAACAAGCTATTACCATATCCGCACGATCTAACCGTTCTACAAAAGGATCTCGCTTTTCACCTTTATACTCCCAAATCAAAGCAACAGCTGCCCCACCGCCTTCTTGAAAATATTCGAAACGTATATCATACTCCTTACCTGCTTCCAATCTCTTTTTCACAGAAGAATTACGAAAGCTACCTATTTCCCACTGATCGGCTACCAGTTCATTGTCAATAAACAGACGATAACCATCGTCACCACCTACAGAAAATTCATATTCTCCCGTGATATCAGGGCGTATCACACCTGTCCATCGCACCGAATAGTTTTCTTTACCAAGTCCTTTTATCCCTGTGCCCTTCGTCCAAGAATAGTTGATCTTATTCTCCGTACGTTCAAAAACCGGTTTTCCAGATAGATTTTTATTATTAAAATAAGCAGCATGTAAACCTCTCTCACCCATACTTTTTGTATATAAAATCTCGGGTAAGAAATCAAGTTCATCTACATAAGTCACATTTACATGATGTTTTGCAGCTTCTTTTTGAATGCCTTCGTACATACTTACATAATGGAAAGGATTTACAGAACCACTACCACCACCATGTACATACCCATGCGCGTTTTTACCAACCACCACAATGTCTCTCACTTTTTTCGTGTTAATAGGTAGGGTATTCTGTGTGTTTTTCAATAAAACAATACCCTCTCTTGCCACATCTAATGCCACTTCAGCTGCTTTCGGATCATCTAATGGAATATTTTTATCTGCTTTCATCCCATTCTGAAAATCAAACGCAACCATTGTGCGTAGAATATGACGCACCATCTCATCGATCATTTCTATAGTTATATCACCTGTCTTGAGGTAATAAGCAAGTTCTTCCGGTTTTCTCGTCCCTCCTGGCATCTCAAGATCAAGCCCAGCCTTTACAGCCGGAATGCAATGATGGGTAGACCCCCAATCAGACATAAGTACCCCATTGAACCCCCATTCATCTCTCAAAACACCTTTCAACAACCAAGGAGACTCTGTCGTATAAACACCATAGAGTAAGTTATAACTAGTCATGACAGCAGCTACTCCAGCCTCTTGAACAGCTGCCTTGAATGCCGGAAAATAAATTTCATGCAACGTTCTTTCATCAATATCATTGCTTATTTCATGCCTGTCATAGTCGGAATTATTAGCAGAAAAGTGTTTGATGACAGCCATAATTCCCTGGTCTTGTACCCCTTTTATATATCCCGTAGAGATACGTGCCGCCAAATAAGGGTCTTCTCCCATATATTCGAAATTACGGCCACACATAGGAGCGCGATATATGTTCACTGCAGGTCCCAATAATACATTAATCCCTCTGGCTCTACAATCACGTCCTAAGGACTTACCATATTCATAGGCAAGATCTTCATTCCAAGTAGCAGCCAACAATACCGTAGCCGGATAAGCAGTAGACTGTCCATGAGTACCGATCCCCTGCGGTCCATCAGACATTTTCATACGGGGTATTCCTAAACGATCAATGTTTCTCGTATACATCCAATCAATTCCACCGATATAAGATAACTTTTCTTTTACAGTCATCTTTCTCAAAATATTATCTACCTTCTCATCTACATCAGAAGTATACCACTTCTGTGCCATTACACAAAAAGGTGCCAAGATTAGTAAAAATGTAATAGTGATTCTTTGAAATTTCATGTTATTCGTGTTATTTTGCTTAAGACCTATTTATGTTTGCATAAAAAACAGCACACAACCGGGAGGTTAGACTCCCAGTTGCATACTATCACAAACTGCTTATTGTATGCTGTTCAGCAAATCAGTTTTCCCTTCATTCACCAGTTTCAAAATCAATTCACCGAACAAAGTGTTCTGCCAAGCAAACCATGCACGGGTAAAATTAGCAGGATCATCCTTATGGAAAGATTCGTGTATGAATCCGGTACCGGCATCTGTATCTATCAGCATTTTGACACAATCTTTTATTTCCTCATCATCTTGACTGGTAAATGCCTTCATCATGATACTCATCGGCCATATCATATCATAACCGATGTGTGGACCACCAATTCCCTCACCAGCTTTACCTTTAAAAAAATAAGGATTATCCTTACTCCATACAAAACGACGTGTATTCTGATAAATCGGATCGTTTATATCTACATCTCCCAAATAAGCCATTGCTAACAAACTGGGTACATTCGCGTCATCCATCAATAAATGATTACCGAAACCGTCTACTTCAAAAGCATAAATGGTGCCGTATTTAGGGTGGTTGTAAGTTGCATACTTCTGCAATGCCGTTTCGACTTCCTCTGCAAGATCGGTACATTGCTGTGCAAGATTTGTATTTTGATTCACAGTCGTTAGTATCTCAGCTGCTTTCCGCAATGAAGACACAGCAAAAAAATTAGAAGGAACCAGAAATTGCAAAGTAGTTGCATCGTCCGAAGGCCGGAAACAGGATACAATTAATCCCACCGGATTAACAGGAGCGCCCAAGCCATTGTTATTCAGTGTATCAAGAGCACGTTCCGTTTTACGTTGAAATTTATAATAGTCCACTCTTCCCTTACGCTGTTGTTCCTTGAATGTTTTCAATATATTGGTGATAGCTTGTATCCATTCGCTATCGAATACACTGGCATCACCGGTTTCTTTCCAATATTGATATGCTAAACGGAGAGGATAACAAAGAGAATCTATTTCCCATTTACGCTCATGAAGTTCCGGTTTCATATCTGTCAGATCGGACATCCAATCCCCTCCTTTTGCACCATCATTGAAAGCATTGGCATACGGATCTATATTAATACACTTAAACTGACGCCGGATTACACCTTCGAGCATTTTCTTCAATTCAGGGTCTTTATGAGCCAGCTGTATATAAGGCCATACCTGCGCACCGGAATCACGTAACCACATTGCGTGAATATCTCCTGTATATACAAAGGTATCCGGTTTACCGTCAGTTGTCCGATAATGTACGGTTGTTTCAAGTGTGTTCGGAAAACAATTTTCAAACATCCAAGCCAGTTTCTGGTTAGTCAACAGTTTCTTTACACGCAAAATCTCTGTTTCAACAGCCTTAGAAGTAAATAATCTCTTCTTTACAGGCGGACGGTTCGTTTTATATGCTGCTGCCAGACACGCCTGATTTACAATGACCGTATTATCTTTTACAATGACAAAATCGGTTGCTTTCACAGACTTCCCCATCAACAATGCAGTTGCAATTACACACAAACTAATGCTTTTGTTTTTCATATTTTCTTATCTTTAATTGTTTACAAATCTTTTATTTGAGCCAGACGTGCATACATTTCCACTATAGCAGCCTGTGTCAACAGCCACTTCTTTCCGTCTTTATCTACTCCGCTTAAATCAACATTGAACAGTCCATTATCATCACGAGCATTATCCCAAGCATACGTCAAACTCCGGTTGAAAGCATCCAGATACTTCTTATTATTATCCTGCTTGTAAAGTTCGATAAATCCACGGAGCATAACGGCCGTAAACCAGATATCTCCTCTCTTAATCAATTTAAAAGTATTACCATCTGCCGGAGTAAAATCAACAAAGAAATAATTATAACATTCCTTCGCTATATTTTGTGCATCTGTCAGATAAGCCGGAATGCCGGTCAATTGGTAAAGTAATGCTGCGGCCTGCATCATCTGTCCGCTATTATAAGCAAACTTAGCTCTCCCTATTTTACCATCCAATCGGATGTTATCAAAATAAAGATAGTCTGTAGAATCCTGCAAATGTGTCTTTGTCCATTCATACAGCACTCTGCCACGAGACAAGAAAAGAGTGTCTCCAGTCGCTTTGAATAATTTTAGCGCCAAAACAGCTCCGGGTGCATTAGAACAAGTATTCTTACTCTCTTTCTTCTGCTCACACCAATAAATACCACCACCGAGTTGATCATCCGTCCCGCTTTCAATAAAATTCCATATCAATCGGGCTTTCTCAAGATATCCGGCTCCTTTAGTCATCTGATAAAGATCGGTAAAGTCAATGCCAAGCCACACATTATCGTCATAAAAACGATCAGACAACGGCGCCGTCCGGATATATGATGAATAAGCCTGAGGTTCCCTACGGGTATCAAAGTACTCTTCCAGCCCCGGCAATACTTTTTTATCCAGCAACTCTTTATACTTTGATTGGCCGGTAGCCTCCAACAAAGCATTCACAGCTGAAAACGTTCCCGAATACGGCCAAAGGTACGAATATTGATTCGGCATATTTGCCTGCTCTTCAGAAGCAAGATAAGTAACAGTATTCTGTTGATCGAAAGGATAATTCTCCCGTAATAAATTTCCATCCGGTTGAGAGTAATTCTGATAAAGAGAATCCAATGTTTCCTGAGCTCTCAACAAGTTAGGATTCGTATTCGACTGTTCCTTCTGAGCACAACCGACCAAAGCAAGCGCACATAACGAGTGCAATAAAAAACGTTCTAAATTCATATCTCTACTAAATTATATATTATCAATTCTTTCGTGGAGAGTTATAATTCCTATTTCTTTTTATTATCTGTTATTTCAAACAAACTGATAGCAAAACCACTGCCGATGGATACTGATTGTTTAAACTTCGACTTATTAGTTACCACCATTTTGCGAATAGTGTATGCCTGCTGATTGTTCTCATAATCAGTATCTGCAGCATCTGCATAGACGGTAGCCATGTATTTCTTACCGGGATCCAAAAAATCAAACTGAAAAGCAGCTATATGCGGTTGTGCACCGGTCGTTCCTCCCACAAACCAATTACTCGAGCCTTTTTCCTTACGGGCAATCGTCAGATATTCATAAGGTTCCGCCTCCAAGTAAACTGATTTATCCCAATCTACAGCTACGTCTTTTATAAATTGAAATGCATCTGGGAAACGTTCATAATTCTCCGGATAATCGGCCACCATCTGTAACGGACTATACATCGTAACATATAGCGCCAATTGATTGGTTATCGTGGCTTTCATCTTCTCATGACGATTTGGATTAATTTTAGATAAATCCAACTCAAAAATTCCGGGAGTGAAATCCATCGGACCGCCAATAAGCCGTGTAAACGGAAGAATAGTCGTATGCCCCAATGGAACACGAGACATGAATTCATTTCCTCTTGCCGATTCATTTCCTATTAAATTCGGATATGTCCGGCAGATTCCTGTCGGACGAACTGCCTCATGTCCATCGACCATAATCCGATACTTAGCCGCTTTTTCCACCACATATTGAAAATGATTAACCATCGGTTGACTATAATGATATTCGCCGAGTGGTACTATCGGCCCCACATAGCCTGTTTTCACCGCATCATACCCATACTGTTTCATAAATTGAAAAGCTTCATCCATATGACGCTCATAATTTCTGTATGCCGAACCAGTTTCATGATGCATAATCAGTTTCACATTCTTGCTATGTGCATATTCATTCAGTTCTTTCACGTCAAAGTCAGGATAAGGAGTCACATAGTCAAAATTAAATTCTTTCCGATTACTCACCCAATCTTCCCATCCGATATTCCACCCTTCTACCAAAACTGCATCAAAACCATTTTTTGCGGCAAAGTCGATATATCTTTTCACATTCTGACTATTCGCCCTATGATTGCCGTGAGGTTTTGCTTTCGTATAATCAGTTTCGCCTATTTTTATAGTAGGATAGTCCGATGTGTAATCCCATGAACCCCCACCGGCTATCATTTCCCACCATACTCCGACAAATTTGGTAGGTCTGATCCATGAAGTATCTTGAATTTTACATGGTTCATTCAAATTTAATGTGATACGAGAAGCTAAAATATCTTTTGCTTCAGTACCTACGATAATAGTACGCCAAGGAGAGACTCCCGGTGCCTGCAATGTCCCTTTAAAACCAACTGCATCAGGAGTAAGATGTGACTGGAACGTTCTATTTTCACTATCCAGTTCAAGATGCATACACGGATAGTCGAGTAAAGCGGCTTCATGTAAATTTATATACAATCCGTCATCTGTTTTCAGCATCAAAGCTGTTTGTACGGCAGCTTCTCCGATTACCTTCGAAGCTATATTCTGGTGATCGACAGCCTTATTCATCAGCCCCCGGATCTCAGACATCTTAGATTTTGTATATCCATACTCCTGCGTACAATAATCTCCCGGAATCCAATAAGCTGTATGATCACCAGGCATCGCAAACTGAGTGCATTCTTCCTTCACTATAAAATGCCTCAAGTCTTTCTGCATCGGAAATTCATAACGAAATCCCAAACCATCATTAAAAAGACGAAAACGGATTAGCATTCTGCGGTTCTTTTCTTTCTGTACTAATGTTACCGCCATTTCATTATACTGATTACGGATATCTTTCTCTTCACCCCATACAGGCTGCCAAGTTACGTCAAAAGAAGAAGTCTGAATATCACCCACCTCAAAATCATCCAAAAACGACTTATCATCATTAACTAATTCAAAACCAAGTCTGCTGTTTTCTATTACTTGCTTGTCGCCCAACGATAGAGCATATGTAGGAATTCCATTGCCGGCAAGAGTAAATTTCAAAATCAGATTACCGTTGGGAGATTTCAAATTATATGCGAAAAGTTGTTGGAAAGCAACCAACACGAGAAAACTAAAAAAAACAATATTCTTCATATCATGACTATTATTCAAGTTAACAATTTTACAATGTACCATCAACTATACATTGCCATAAAAAATCCCATTAAAAGTCATCCTGTACAATCTTTACCTTAAAAAAACAAGTAGATAATACCCTATATCCTCCTTTTGTTTAGATGTTCCAAAGTTACGTGCCCGACCCGACAATTAATATATGATTTTATGACATTAGTGTATATTTAAAGCCTAAAGGCAACATTATAAACATATATGTCATGAAATCGTATACTTTTAAAGTTCTCTTTTTGGAACGGTTTTCTTTTTTATCTAACTTTGTACTCAACAATCACACCCCTTTTATTTATTGAAATTCACAGTTTCTATTATGAGAGTTCCCGGTCCATACTATCTTCTTTTATCCATCCTTTTCCTTCTCTGTTGTAGTATCGGAAAAGCAGACTCATACAACGTGAGACAGTTTTCCAGTCAGAACGGTTTATCCAACAGTGCCATTCTTTCTATTTGCCAAGATAACAACGGACTTTTATGGTTAGGTTCTTGTGACGGTCTTAATATATTCGACGGAACCACTCCCCGTTTGTATAAACCAACCGACACCCGGGTCAACTTCTCCGGAAATATCATAGGTAATATTATAGAGGCAGAAGAAAATGTACTATGGATACAGACCAACTACGGTCTCGACCGTTTCGACATCCGTCAACAAACCGTCCAAAGTTTCACAGAGTTTAAAGATATCAATAAAATGGCAAAAAGCCGGGATAATGACATCTATCTCATGAAAGATGACGGATATATCTACTGTTTCCGCCAAGGCAATAAACAATTTCATCGATTAGATACGGAGAAATTTATTTTCGATAATATTTTGCAGATAGTTGTGGACGAATCGGATGTTCTTTGGATATTTACTTCAGACGGCAATAATAAAAGTTATCAGTTGAAAAAAGAAGGTGAAAACGTCACACTTTCTATCAAAGATTATTTCCAGCATCCGGAAAAATTAATAGGAGTATCATTCGAAAGCAATCTGCTTTATTTCATTGACAGTTCGCATGCTTTCTATGAATACGATCTGAATAGCAAAAAGAAATATTACATAACGGACGTCGAAACAGAAATACAAAAACGAGGTGAAATTTCATCGGTCATCAAAAAGCAAAACGACTACTACATTGGTTTTAAGAGTAGCGGTCTTATCCGATTGAAATACCAACCCGACCAGAAAATAAAATATATCACACAATCTACCGATATCGCGTGTGGTATATTTTGCTTGGTAAAGGATAAATTTCAAGATATCATCTGGGTAGGGACAGACGGTCAAGGAGTGTATATGTATTTCACAGATGCATTCTCTATCCAAAACACCTTGCTAAATACTCCCGCTTACCAGATAAACAACCCGGTACGCGCACTCTTTCTGGATAACGAACAAACATTATGGATAGGAACTAAAGGAAACGGTATCCTTCGAATGCTTAAATATACTCCGGAAAAGGGAAAGCCAACGGCTACCGAGAGATTGCTCACAAACAACAGTGCACTGACCGACAACTCCGTCTACTGCTTTACACCCAGCCGTTGGAAAAGGCTTTGGATCGGGACTGAAAGCGGCATTAATTATTATTCCTATCAAGAAAGAAAACTAAAACAATTTCCTGTTACCGCCGGTGGGAAAGCGGTAAAATATGTCCATTCCATCTGCGAACAAAATGACAGTACCCTCTGGATTTCTACTGTTGGAGAAGGTATCGTAAAAGTCTCACTAAATACATCATCGGGTATACCTACAATAAAAGATGCAGAAAGAACCGTATTGGATGGGGGAAAACGTGCATCTAATTACTTTTTCATTTCTTTCCAGGAAAACGATTCTATTCTATGGTTTGGAAACCGGGGATACGGAGCCTATCGGATAAATACGGAAACCGGACGGATGAAACCTTATCTGTTTAATGAAGCAGTCAAGAGCCAGACTGTAAACGACATATTTGCCATTCTCAAGAATGAAACCGGTTACTGGTTCGGAACCAGCTTCGGATTGACACGAATGTATGACGGTAATTACCATATATATAATGAAACGGACGGCTTTCCCAACAATACGATTCACGGTATCCTTGAAGACAGACAACAATATCTATGGCTCAGTACCAATCAAGGGTTGGTAAGATTTAATACCCGGATGAATACGATACAAGCCTATCACCAGCAAAACGATTTGAGAGTAACGGAATTCAGTGACGGAGCCTATTTTAAGGATGAACGTAGCGGTACTCTTTTCTTTGGCGGTACCAACGGATTTATAAGTATCCATGAAAACGATTTCAAAGAGACAGAATATATGCCCGCTCTGCAATTCAACCGTCTATTCATCTTCGGCAAAGAGTATAATATCAATGAGTTTCTGCACGAAGACAAACAGAAGCACAAAGTTTTGGAACTGGATCACAGTCAGAATTTCTTCGGACTGTCTTTTATTGTCATCGACTATCTGAACGGAAGCAACTATACCTATTACTATACAATCGAAGGATTAAGTGACAATTGGATAGAGAACGGAACATCCACAACGACCATGTTTTCTAATCTTGCACCGGGACAATATACCCTGTGGGTGAAGTACCGGAGCAACATAACAGGTAAAGAAAGTGCCCCGCAACCTTTAACGATCCGCATTACCCCGCCCTGGTACATGACCTCTTTGGCCTATTGGTGCTACTCCATACTCTTTATAGGATTTATTGCATGGTGTATACACTTGTCCATAAAGCGGTATCGCCGAAAAAGAGACGCGATGATAGAGAGAATAAATCGCCGGCAACGGAACGAACTATATGAATCCAAACTTCGTTTTTTCACCAACGTGACTCACGAATTTTGTACGCCACTCACATTGATTTACGGACCTTGCCAAAGAATACTCACATATCCTTCCACCGACAATTATATCCGTAAATATGCCTCTATCATTCAACAAAATGCCCAAAAACTGAATGCCCTGATTCTGGAGCTCATCGAGTTCCGACGACTGGAGACCGGCAACAAAACCCTTGAAATCCAAAAGCTGCCTGTCTCCGCACAAACCCAAAACACGGCCGATTCTTTTAATGAATTAGCCGAAAGCAGGAAAATAAACTATCAGCTAAAAATAGAAAAAGAGGTCTACTGGAACTCGGATGCCGGTTGCTTCAGCAAGATTATCAACAATTTACTGTCCAATGCTTTTAAATACACGCCGGAGAACGGTATGATTAGCATAGAACAGTACGTAGAGAACGAGCAATTGCATATCCGCATATCAAATACGGGCAAAGGGATTGAAAAGGAAAATCTTACAAAAATATTCGACCGTTATAAGATACTGGACAATTTTGAGATACAGAATAAAAACGGAATATCGCCACGCAATGGCCTGGGACTGGCTATCTGCCATAGCATGGTAACTCTGCTGAACGGACAAATCCGGGTAACAAGCACCCCTAATCAGCTTACGACTTTTGAAGTAATCCTGCCCGCCCTCTCCATAATAGCCACCGATACAGAACGGCCCATGTCAATGGAAATGGAAACAGTGATACAAGAAGGCAACGAAACGATGGAATTAGAAAGTCCGACACCGGCGTACGACACTTCCCGGCAAACCATCATCGTCATTGACGACGATCCTTCTATGTTATGGTTCGTAAGTGACATTTTTGCGAACAAATACAACGTGTTCTCTTTTAACGATACAGAAAAAGCAATGGAACAATTAAAGCTGAGACCAGTCGATTTAATCATTTCGGATATTATGATGCCGGGTACGGATGGAATATCTTTTGCCAAACAAATAAAATCGGATAAGCTACTCACCCATACGCCCTTGATCCTCTTATCCGCCCTCAACAGCATTGATGACCAGATGAAAGGGATTGATTCCGGCGCTGAAGCATACGTCACCAAACCATTCAATACCGATTATCTGATAAAACTTGCAGAACGCCTTATCCAACGGGAAAAAGATTTAAAAGAATATTACAACTCTGTATTCTGCACATTCAAATTAGACGACGGACAGTTCCTGCATAAAGAAGATAAGGTATTCTTCGAGAAGATGATGAAAATTATCGATCAGAATATTACTAACCCGGAATTGTCTGTAGAGCTGCTGAGTAGTTCTTTAGGGTACAGCACACGCCATTTCTACCGGAAGCTCAAAGAAATAACAGAGCAAACTCCTGCTGATATCATCAAAGAATACCGGCTGGCAATAGCTGAACAGTTATTACTTTCTACCAACTTGACTGTCGAGGAGATCATGGACAAATCAGGATTTATGAACCGGGGAACTTTCTACAAGATATTCTCGCAAAAACATAACATGCCGCCACGGCAGTACAGGGAACGACAAAAAAAAGATTTTAAGAAAGCGTGTTCTCCACAATGTTCCTCTTCACATAGGGAAGGAGAAGCACCTCAAACTGTGAGTGAAGAAAATTGAGAAATAAAAAAGGGCGATAAAGCATGCTATGTACAGCTTTATCGCCCGGTTTTATTGGTTATAATCCACCTTATTTATACTCCTGCCAGCTCTTGATCTGGATATCTTCCAGTTTCAACTCACAGAACGCTTCGATGAACGCACCTGCCAGACGGGCATTGGTAATCAAAGGAATATTATGATCGATGGCTCCGCGGCGGATGCGATAACCGTTCGTCAGCTCACGCTTAGTATGATTCTTAGGTATGTTCACAATCAGATCGAACTTATGATCGGCAATCATCTTCATCACGTTGTTTTCTGCTCCCAGCTTTTCATCCGGCCAATATACCGGAGTCGTATCTACCCCGTGTGCATTAAGGAACGCAGCAGTACCGGCAGTAGCATAAATCTTATACCCTTGTGCAAACAAAGCACGGCTTGCATCCAGCAAATCTACCTTCGACTTCATAGCACCGGATGAGAACATCACTCCTTTATCTTTGGAAGGTATCTTGAAACCGGTAGCGATCATAGCGCTCATCAATGCTTCCGAAAAGTCATCACCGATACAACCTACCTCACCGGTAGAAGACATATCCACGCCCAAAACCGGGTCTGCCTTGTGCAAACGCGAGAATGAGAACTGAGAAGCTTTCACACCGATCCAGTCGATATCGAAAGCCGACTTATCCGGACGACTATAAGGAGCATCCAACATAATACGGGTAGCTGTTTCAATGAAATTACGTTTCAGTACTTTAGAAACAAACGGAAAACTACGCGAAGCACGCAAGTTACATTCAATTACCTTCACCTCGTTGTTGCGAGCCAGGAACTGGATATTGAACGGACCGGAAATATTAAGTTCTTTCGCAATCTGACGGCTGATCTTTTTGATGCGACGGGCCGTTGCAAAATAAATCTTCTGTGCCGGGAATACCAGTGTAGCGTCACCGGAATGAACGCCGGCAAATTCCACATGCTCGGAAATGGCATACTCTACCACTTCACCATTCTGGGCAACCGCATCAAATTCTATCTCTTTCGTATTTTCAAGGAACTGAGAAACAACCACCGGATACTCTTTAGATACTTCGGCAGCCATTTTCAGGAAGTTTTCCAATTCTTCATCATCATAACAAACGTTCATCGCTGCACCGGAAAGCACGTAAGAGGGACGAACCAAGACAGGATAACCCACCTTACCGACGAAACCTTTTACTTCTTCCAGACTGGTAAGCTCCATCCATGCCGGCTGGTCGATACCCAACTGATCGAGCATTGCAGAGAACTTGTTACGGTTTTCGGCCCGGTCGATAGAGATCGGAGAAGTACCTAAAACAGGCACTGACTGACGATAAAGCTTCATTGCTAAGTTGTTAGGAATCTGTCCGCCAACGGAAACAATCACACCGCGCGGTTGTTCCAGATCGATTACATCGAGCACGCGTTCGAAAGAAAGCTCGTCGAAGTACAGGCGGTCGCACATATCATAGTCGGTAGATACCGTTTCGGGGTTGTAGTTGATCATGATAGACTTATATCCTAACTTACGGGCAGTCTGTACAGCATTAACCGAACACCAGTCAAACTCTACCGAGCTACCGATACGGTATGCACCCGAGCCGAGAACAACTACCGATTTTTCATTCTTATAATAGTTAACGTCATATCCCTCTACGGCATAAGTCATGTAAAGATAGTTAGTCAGCTCCGGATGTTCGGAAGCAACCGTGTTGATACGCTTTACAGCGGGAAGAATACCCAACGCTTTACGGTGTGCACGAACCATCAGGTTTTCTTTTTCCATATTGCCGGTAGGATTCAGCACGAAACGCGCAATCTGGAAGTCAGAGAAACCGAGTATCTTCGCTTCACGCATCACGTCTGCCGGGATATCCTCTACCTTATCATAAGTAGAAAGTTTCGCCTTATAATCAACAATATTCTTCAGTTTGCCGAGGAACCACGGATCGATCTTTGTCAGTTCATAGATGCGGTCGATCGTATATCCTTCTTCCAAAGCCTGCGCAATGGCAAATACACGCAAATCGGTCGGGTTGGCCAGTTCTTTGTCAAGATCGTCAAAAGTAACATCATCATTCCCCACAAATCCATGCATTCCTTGACCGATCATACGGAGACCTTTTTGAATAATCTCTTCAAAAGAACGCCCGATAGACATGATTTCGCCTACGGACTTCATGCTCGAACCGATTTCGCGGGATACACCTGCAAACTTGGTAAGGTCCCAACGGGGTATCTTACAGATATAATAATCGAGTTGTGGCGCTACATAAGCAGAGTTCGGAGTACCCATCTCACCGATCTGGTCGAGTGTATATCCTAAAGCCACCTTAGCGGCAACAAACGCCAACGGATATCCGGTAGCCTTGGAAGCCAAAGCCGAAGAACGGCTCAGACGGGCATTTACTTCGATTACGCGATAATCATCCGTCACGGAATTAAACGCATATTGAATGTTACATTCACCTACAATACCGAGGTGACGGATACATTTCGTAGAAAGTTCCTGCAGCATTTTCAGCTCTTCGGCATCCAACGAACAAGTAGGAGCTACTACGATCGATTCGCCTGTATGGATACCCAACGGGTCGAAATTCTCCATACTCGCCACAGTAAAACAGTGGTCATTTGCATCGCGGATCACCTCGAACTCAATCTCTTTCCAGCCTTTCAAAGACTCTTCAACCAGAATTTGCTTAGAAAAAGCGAACGAGCTTTCGGCCAGTTTCAGGAATTCTTCTTCATTGGCACAAATACCGCTTCCCAAACCTCCTAAAGCATAGGCCGAGCGCACCATCACCGGATAACCGATACGACGTGCAGCAGCAATGGCGTCTTCCATGTTCTCCACTGCCTGGCTGACGGGAGTTTTCATCTCGATCTCATCCAGCTTTTTCACAAACAGGTCACGGTCTTCGGTATACATGATAGCCTCAACGGAAGTACCCAATACTTTTACTCCGTACTTGTCGAGGATGCCTTGCGTATAAAGTTCCGCACCGCAATTCAATGCCGTCTGACCGCCAAATGCCAACAAAATACCATCAGGACGTTCTTTCTTTATAATCTCCTCTACAAAGTAGGTAGTCACGGGAAGGAAATACACCTTATCAGCAATTCCTTCAGAAGTCTGAATGGTTGCAATATTCGGATTTACCAATACGGAGCTGATACCTTCTTCTTTCAAAGCTTTCAGTGCCTGCGAACCGGAGTAGTCAAACTCTCCGGCCTGTCCGATTTTGAGTGCTCCCGAACCCAGAACCAAGACCTTTTTCATTTCCTTTTCCATTTCTCTTGTTGTTATTATGTTGTTTTCTTATAATTACCGCACAAAAAAAATGCGTTACCCTGATGAAAGGATTAACGCATTACCAAAGAACTAAATATCGTTTTTGGAGAAAAGAGAAGAAGTATACAGATTCCGGATGGAAGACATCCGAACGGAGATGATACTTGCTTCTGATTTCCTGCTGACTCATTGCTATTTTTAAAATTTGTGCAAAGTAACGACTTATTTCGATAAATACAAAAGATTCGGGAAAGAATATTTTAAGTAAAAACATATGATCGGGCAGAAAAGATTGAAAACTCCATCCGGCAGAGATGTGGTGCGGGCAGAGAACAAAAGCACGCAGAATACTTTGCACGCTACGCTTTTCTTTGTAGCGTCTCACAGTCATGAGACGGTCATCTCTCAATTGTGTAACGATCGTCTCTCAATCATGAAATGCACGTCTCACAACCGTGAAACGCTTATCATACTTAGACGTCTTCAACATAATAAGCTCAGAACACGAATATAATAAGATCAGAGCGCGCTTTCCGGTCTATACACATTTCGGACATTCGTTTTTTATTCGTACCTTTGCAGTTAATATATTAAATGATAAAGAAATGGGAAAGATTATATTAACAGGGGATCGCCCGACAGGCAGACTCCACATCGGCCACTACGTAGGTTCTCTTAAAAGAAGAGTAGACTTGCAAAATGCCGGACAATATGAAAAAATGTTTGTATTCATTGCCGATGCACAGGCTCTGACCGACAATATCGACAATCCGGAAAAGGTACGCCAAAACGTAATCGAGGTAGCCCTCGATTATCTGGCCTGCGGTCTCGACCCGACGAAAGCAACCATTTTCATTCAATCACAAATCCCCGAATTATGTGAACTGAGTTTTTACTTCATGGATCTGGTTACCGTGTCACGTTTGCAACGCAACCCGACCGTAAAGACAGAAATTCAGATGCGTAATTTCGAAACAAGCATTCCGGTCGGTTTCTTTACCTATCCCATCAGTCAAGCCGCCGATATCACCGCATTCCGTGCAACAACCGTTCCGGTAGGCGAAGATCAGGAACCGATGATCGAACAGGCGCGGGAAATTGTACGCCGTTTCAATCACATTTACGGTGACACACTGGTAGAACCGGAAATTTTATTGCCGGACAATGCGGCTTGCCTTCGCCTTCCGGGTACCGACGGCAAGGCCAAAATGAGTAAATCATTAGGCAACTGCATCTATCTTTCGGAAGAAGCAGACGAAATACAGAAAAAAGTGATGAGCATGTTTACCGATCCCGACCACTTGCGTGTACAAGATCCGGGCAAGATCGAAGGTAATACCGTGTTTACTTATCTGGATGCATTCTGCCGCCCGGAACACTTTGAACGCTATCTGCCGGATTATCCGGATTTGAACGAACTGAAAGCGCACTATCAGCGCGGGGGATTGGGAGATGTGAAAGTGAAACGCTTCCTGAATGCCATCATGCAAGAAACACTGGAACCGATCCGCAATCGGCGAAAAGAGTTCGAAAAAGACATCCCGGCCATCTACGATATGCTGAAACAAGGATGTGATGTGGCAAGAGCCGCCGCCGCCGATACATTATCGGATGTTCGCAAAGCGATGAAGATTAACTATTTCGATGATGCAGACCTGATAGCCGAACAGGTAAAGAAATTTGCAGCAGAGAAATAAACAGAATAAACGGAGACGCAAACAAAAAAGGAGAATGAGTTCAAAAAACGAACACATTCTCCTTTTTCTGTTACTGCAAGGTTCTTTCAGAACCCCATTAATTGTTGGACTTCACCAATACGACACGGTTCAAGATCGGCTGGCCGAATTTATCAACACCGCCATTGCCATCTACACTTAAACGGTCTGCTGCAATTCCGTACTGTTTGATCAGTACATTTACCACTGCCTGCGCACGTTTCATACTCAACTCTTTGTTAAAGTCAGGAGTACCTGTTGCAGAATCGGCATATCCGTTCACGACATACTTCGTATCCGGGAATTTCTTCATCTGTTCAGCCAGATAAGACAGGTTCATTGCCTCACGTGGAGAAATCTCAGCAGAACCGATCTGGAAGAATACGGTACGGGGAGCGATGTTGGCATCTACAACGACCTGTTGCTCAATCACCTCAGTAGTGGGCTGGCTTTCTGCTTCCTGTAACTGTTGCTGCAAATCAAGATTAGCAGCAGCCATTGCATTCATCTGCTCGCGCATATTTCTCAATTCCATTTCAGAGATAATCTGCGGGAACGGACGTTGGAATCCACGGTTCGGAAAGTGGTAAGTCAAGCCGACAGAAGCACCGAGAATGCCATCATAATCATGCTTGCCTCCATGTTGGCCGTCAAACTTTCCTTCCAATCCGGTAGCACTCAACTCCAGATTGATATCGACAGCATTGGAAATACGGAAACGGTTAATTAAACCGGCATTCATTGTAAATGCATGTATGCGAGGTTTGGTGTAAGAATGAGTAAAACCGGCTCCCAAATAAGGAATAATTTCGTAAACGCGATGCGAATTGTAACCGCCAAAAAGAGCGTTCAAATTAAACATGATATCACCATGCAGATTCATATAGTCAAATTTCTGCTTGTAATATCCGTCGCCCATTTCATTCCCGGTTACATACGGAGCTGTTTTGTCATATGAGAACCCTTTGGCTTGCAGACCGCTATACTGTAAACGCAATCCCAATCCGGGAGTAAACCATTTACCTACAGCGACATTCAAGACAGGACTGATACGATCTTTAAATTCTCCTGCATTATCGCCATTTCCGTAAAGCACCTGCGCACCCCCACCGATTGAGAAGAACCAGTTGCTCCAGAACGGATTAGTCAATACTTGATATTTATCCTGCACCTCTATTACTTCTGTTTCGGTAACAGTAACTTGTTGAGCCGAAGATGCGGCTGCTACGCCGGCAAAAGCCAGCAACATTAGAATCTTTTTCATATACCTAAATAGTTAAAGTGGTTATTGTTTTTTCCTATTGAACTGTTTAAATAACACCAATGGAACTAAAAGGTTTTGAAAAAATGAGTTTTTATGTTTCGTCTTCAATAAATACTCATGCAAACCACCATCAGTCGGAAGGTGAAGCCCATGATCCAAGATAGTAGCCAAATTGACAAGTACAGACAAAATATCTTTAGAAGACCGGCAGCACAGAATAATTTTACAGGAAACACTACAGACGATATAAACAGATATATATCAAATAGATAAGATAAAGAAAACAGAAAAACAGGAATGTGTATTCTCCGACAAAAGATATTAATATTAATGCCATGTTAAAATGCATTCTTTGCACACAAGAATACGTATTCTTACACTTAGGAAATTAATTCTTTGCAAAGCAGAAAGTAATACTTGGAAAAGAAGATTAACAATGTTAAAGGAAAATGCCTGATAGATCAGAATCACTCATGCAACAACTTTGAACTGCACCCCTAAAGTTTTACGTTCAACTTTTGGCATACGGTTTAAGTTCCTGTTTAAATTTTGCTCATATTATTTTGAGAGGAAAATTCAAACCGGCTAAGTTGTTACATGAGGATTTCATGGCTATTTAAAAAGTTTCTCTATCTCTTCTTCCCTGATAGTGGCGAGTACCACCTTACCATCCGGAGTATAATTGGGAGCTGCACAGGCAAAAAGACTATCAACAAGACTTATCATTTCTTCATTTGTCAGTACTTGCCCATAAACAATGGCAGCCGCACGGGCCAATGTCAATGCTAAGATATTCTGAATTTCTTCTTTCACATCACTTCCCTTTTCCATGGCAGTATGCAACATATTACGCACCAATTCCAACGGATCGAGCCCCTCAATGCCGGAAGGGATACCATTGATCGCGTAGCTTCCTCCTCCTAAATCGCTAAGATCAAAGCCCACTGCCGAAAGCTCATCCATAATACCTTGCAGCACAGCAGCTTCAGAAGCCGGAAGTTGCAATATCTCCGGAAAAAGAACTCCTTGTGACATTCCTTGTTTCTGTTTAATCTGAAGCATATACCGGTCGAACAATACCCGCACATGGGCACGATGCTGATCGATCAGCATCAACCCGGACTTTACGGAAGTAAGAATAAAACGCCCTTTAAACTGTAAATGGAGGTTTCCTTTTTCTACAATAGGTTCATTAGCATACAAAGTAGCCGAAGCAGCCGGCTGTATATCCTCTTCGACCGGAAAGAAATCATCCGGCCCGGTTTCCGTTTCCACTGTCGTACGATTCATCTTGCTGGCCTTTTCCAATCCGCCATAAAGATCTTCCCAATCTACTTTCTGACGGGAATAGCTCATACTTCCGCCACCGGAGGAAGAGGTTTTAAAAGGATTGAAATCCGAATTATATTGTACCCTCGGTGGCGCCGGGGGAAGATTTTGTTCAAAAGCCGGAATATCAGGCATGTCTTCCGTATCAAAATCAATGGAAGGAACTGCATTGAATTTCCCCAACGATTCTTTGACAGCCGCAGAAACAATCTGCCAGATAGCCTGCTCATTCTCAAATTTAATTTCCGTTTTAGTCGGATGAATATTCACATCGATATTGGCAGGATCCACTTCAAAATAAAGAAAATAAGAAACCTGCTCACCTACCGGGATCAATTGTTCATAAGCCTCCATCACCGCCTTATGGAAATAGGGATGCCGCATATAACGGCCATTCACAAAGAAATACTGATGTGCCCCTTTCTTGCGCGCCGTTTCCGGCTTAGCAACATAACCGGAAAGTTTGATCATCGTTGTATTCACATCCACACTCAATAGCTGCTGGTTAAGTTTCTTGCCGAAAACAGCAAGGATACGCTGCCGCAACGGGGCTACCGGAAGATTGAACAATTCGGAGTCATTGCTATAAAGGGAGAAAGCAACATCCGGATGCACAAGAGCAATACGCTCAAACTCCGTGAGTATATTGCTCAATTCCGTAGAATTGGCTTTCAGGAATTTACGGCGTGCCGGAATATTGAAAAACAGATTCTTAATGGAAAAGTTACTGCCTTTGGGGCAAGAAACCGCCTCTTGACTTTCTACCTTAGAACCGGCGATAACCAGCTTTGTACCCAGTTCTTCATTCTCAAGACGGGTTTTAAGCTCCACCTGCGCAACGGCCGCAATAGAAGCAAGCGCCTCACCACGGAACCCCATTGTACGTAAAGCAAACAAATCGGAAGCTTCACGTATCTTCGAAGTGGCATGGCGTTCAAAAGACAAGCGGGCATCCGTTTCAGACATCCCCTTTCCATCGTCAATAACCTGAATGCAAGTTTTACCGGCATCCGTTACCAATACATGTATATTGCCGGCCTCAGCATCGATCGCATTTTCCACTAACTCCTTAATGACAGATGCCGGACGTTGTATTACCTCACCGGCCGCTATCTGATTGGCAACCGAATCGGGCAATAAATGGATGATATCACTCATAATGTTTAGTAGTTAGAATTTAGTAGTCAGTAGCTGGTAGTTGGAATTTGGCAGTCAGTAGCCCCGACAAGAACAAGCAACTGGTATAAAATGCTTCAACCTGCCCCTTCCATAAATCATAATTCAGAAATCACAACTCTCCCCAGCTCCAGCTACCCGTTTGCAAATAATGCCACAGGAAAATCAGTAAAGCAATAATTACGAGAATTACCCCTAAGTGCACCGGTTTGCGTCCACTCTCTTTACGACGTTTCAGGTGCGTAGTCCCTTCCACAAATTTCCCCCGAATGTCTTCCGGAGAAAATTCCTTCTCAGGCAACATGCCTAAATCACGTTTGGCCTGTTCTTCCATCTTATCGAGCTTTTCTTTCCGCTCGTTCACATAGATGTATTGATGATTGAAGCGACGCGGTTTTCTCATACCGCTATTAAACATTCCCATAGTGCTATTTCATATTAATTAATTCACGCTTGGGCGAATTTAATGGTTTTCGGGTAGATTTACGTAATGTTTCACCGGCTTTTTTGCCCCTCCATTCAAATATGTCATCTTTATTCTGTGGACGAATGTAATCGAACCAGACAAATGTAGGCAGTCTCATTTTATCAGCCGGGATCTGATCCATCGGATAAAGCACTCCGTCCGATTTGGGGCTCATAACCATACGCTTCATTTTACGATCCTTTAGATACATTGTCAGCAAGCTGGTTTGAGAGGTATTCATGCCAATCATCGTGCTATCCTCTTCCTGTGGATAAAAGACTACCAACACATTGGCTATGACGTCTACTTTCCTCATCTCACCACTGTCAAAATAGGCCTTGATCTCTTTTCCCGAAACCTGGTTGTAATGCAACGAATCTTTCATCTCCACCGTCAGTGCCTGATTGATGATATGCGCCCAATCGATCGTGCTATCATTCAAATAGATCTTGATCTCTTCACCCAACAGTTGCTGACCTTCATTCCAAAGAATCGGATCGGTATACATTGTCACACAAGAATCTTTAGAATTATACACCAATGAGTCGCAAACGCCCTGCAGATCCGTGCGGTACATACGCACCTTATGATAAGCTCTCATCTCACGAAACACCGAATCCGTATTCAGATAAAACGTAGTCATCATTAAAGTATCGGCATGCATATAGAGACTATCGCCCTGAGAATAGTCGATAGCCACCGCTCGCTTTGTAGCAAAGGCACTATCGGTCAGCTCATTGTAAAAGCAGTAATCTCCCGTCAGCATATTACGATTGATACTGTCGTTCATCACCACATTATCGAAAGCCTCACCATATCCCAATTTACGATCATAGAACAAACTGTCACCGGTCATTCGCTTTCCCTGATTGGTCAATATGGAACGGTCCAACAACTCGGCTTGCCCGGTCAAAGTATTATAAACGCCCCGTTCTGAAAAGATATGATTCTGATCGCTTACAATCTCAGACGGTCCCAAAATGGTAGCTATTTTAGATACGGTATTATATTTCAATGTATCCGAAGTCAGAATAAACTTCGGATTAACCAACTTCACATCATGATTGAAAACGGATTGTTTGGTAGACGGGCTGTATTCACCCCAGTCGGAAGTCAGTACATTCTCTTCGTCCATCAATGTACCCCCTTCAAAATAATATCCTAAATCATAAATACGATCGTAATTCAGACTATCAGTAAGCAAAGTCGTATTACGATTGATCATTTTAACATTCTCACGCAGTTGGGCCAGTTGGGAGATTCCATCATAATATAAATAATCACCATAGATAAACAGCGTATCTCCCTGCTCCATACGTACATTATTAAAAGCCTCGACAGAATTCGTATTTTCATAAATCAATGCACTGTCACAGTACATATACATACTGTCATGGCGCAACTTTACCGAACCGATAAGTACCTGTACGTCCGGACGCGCCATCTTATCAGCTCTACCCTCGTCTGCATGAAGAAGATCCACTTTCGTCTTTTTCTTCTGAGATTTCTGTTGAGGCTTCTGATCCTGAGCCCAAAGGAAATATGCTCCAAACAAACATATCACCCCTGTGAGGACGCTTTTAAAAAAGACACTATTCGCTCTCATTAATCCTTAATCCAACCCGGATATTTGAAATCGCAGTTTTTCCAGTTGTCATTAATACGCACATAAGTATGTTTCTGCTTTTCCAAAATCCATTTATGCAGCATCTCATCCCGGCGTTTAGCGATTACGATCTCTTTCAGATTCTGATAATCTTCCGTAATGGTTGCCTTATGACCGTTGATACGGGTCTTTAACTTCACAATAGCACAGATTTCTTTTCCATCTTTCTCGTTGACCATCGTAAAAGCTTTCGAAATCTCACCAACGTTCAGTTTATCCACTACTTTTGCTACATCCTGCGGCAACTCCTGCATTTCAAACTTGGAAGTAGCCATGGCATCATTGGAGTTGGTGTTTACCATCAATCCGTGATTATTACGCGTATCCTTGTCATGAGAAAGTGCGGCAGCCGCATCGTCAAAAGGAAATTTACCGGCACGAATATCATCTGCAATAGAGTCCAGACGCCCACAAGCCTCTATCAGCTCTTTCTCAGAAACTTTAGGACGCAACAATATATGACGGGTATTTACACGATCACCACGTTTCTCTATTAACTGTATGATATGGAAACCATATTCCGACTCCACAATCTTAGATACCTTTTTAGGATCCTGCAAACTAAAAGCGACAGCAGCATAAGCCGGATCCATCATTCCCTTACCCATAAAATCGGTCTCACCCCCTCTCATGGCAGAACCACGGTCTTCAGAATACATACGGGCCAAAGTAGAGAATTCCGTTTCGCCCTTATTCACGCGATCGGTATACTCACGCAACCGTCTCTTCACATCTTCTATTTCAGTAATAGGAATTTTAGGCTGCAAAGTAATAATCTGTACCTCTACTTGTGTAGGAACATAAGGGATACTATCCTGAGGAAGATCTTTGAAATAACGACGTACTTCGGAAGGAGTTACTTTAATATCTCCCACAAGTTTTTGCTGCATCTTCTGTACGGTAAGTCCCTCGCGCGCATTTTCACGAAGAGTTTCACGTATCTGAGACGGAGTTTTGTTCTGCTGTTCAAAAAAGTATTCTTCCATCTTTTCCCTCGAGCCCAACATTTGTATCCAATGGTTGGTCATCGCGTCCACTCGTTGAATAACTTCACTTTCGGGAACCTCGATACTATCAAGACGCGCCTGATGTAAAAACAGTTTTTGTACGGCCAATTCTTCCGGGATCACACAATAAGGATCACCGTCTATTTTACGTCCGTCATACAAGGCACTCAAGCGCGCTTCTTCTACTTCTGATTTCAGAATAGCCTCGTCGCCTACAACCCAAACTACTTCGTCAATCACATTGTCCTGTCCGTACATCGCCGTGTCAGCCAGTATTACCAGCACAAATAAAACAACAAATCTAAAGTTTACAAACTTCTTCATTCTTTGTATTTAATAATTATATATAATCTTTTTCTTGTCTATAGCCTGCTTATACAAGTCATCTTTCACCCGACGCATAAAATCGACTTGTTTTATATTGACAAGCATATCTTTCACCTCCGACATAGCAAACTCATAAGGTTCTTCTTCTCCTATCGCCCGATAATCAGTCACATTGAGAAAGTAATGAAAGGCAGTATCTTTCAATTCCACATGACGATTCTTACTGACATATTCTTCCGGCATTTCTGTTTGCAAAGGAATCATATCCAGCACTTCACTCAGTGGCACCCACTTATTGTAAAAGTATTCATATTTCACTGCATTCTGAAAACTGTATTTTTCCAGATGTTCCACAGCTTCCTGTGCATCGGACTTATACCATTTTCGAACATTGGCAATTTGAGGAGCGGTTAAAGGCACTTTAATAAACAATCCTTTCACTAAGGGACGATCCAGTTTAAAAAGTTCTTTGTTTTTCTCGTAATATTCTGCAAGTTCCTGTTCCGGGATCTCGTTGGAAAGTCTCTGCCCAATCAGTTCTTGCTGATAAGTATGCATAATCAAGGCCCTCCGGTAGTTTCCTACCAACTTTTCGATCTCTTCGTTATCGGGGATGTTATTCTGTGCTTTCTCATACAGTAAAAGATCTTCCGCCCAATCCCGTATATAGCGCTCGGCGAAAAGCAAGCTGTCATCTTTTGACAATCCTGCAGGAAGCACGGATTGCAGGTCTTCTTTGTATAAAAAGTTTCCATTAACCTCTACCAAAGGAGTTTTCCCCCTATGATCATGACTGTCCGTACACGCCGCACAGAAAAAAAGAGAAACCAGCAAGAGGCCCGTTATTCGCATTGTCAACTGAATTTATACTTATATTCAAGGTACGAAGATAATGCAATAATCGGTTATATCAGTGGTTATTAACTGTTTTTAAAACCTCTTGGTTAATTTCAACCTTACTTTCATCACGTAAACGCTTCACCCAAAGCGATTCAAGGAAATTTTGATAATCGGCGGCAAGCGGCCCGCGCACCTCGGTATAACTATCCGGTCCTTTTCGTTTTTCACCAAAAACAGTAGTAAAAGGATAAGACTCCAAAGGTTCGAAGCTACCGGTTTTAAACACCAGTTTATCTACATATTTATTGTCACCTTTCGCAAACAGGCCTTCCTCTACCTTCACAATTTCTGCTACCGAATCATTATATGTCTTGGCAATGGTGTCAGCCCATACCTTCTCCGGAAGCTTTTTTATGAGCTTCTTTATTTCTTTAGCCATCTTTTTGTCGGCACAATGTACCACAACACCTTTATAACGCGGTTCTTTGTAATTATAATCCGATTTATGAGAAGTAAAATAAGCAGCCTGTCCGGCTTCGTCGGCCACAGCGCGTTCCCAAACTTCACGGTTGCTGATTTCGAACAGCAACATCCCTTCTTTATACTCCTGCATCAAAAGGCGGAAAGCCGGATACTTTTCTTCCAAACGGCTATTCTCATAATCAAGCACCGACTTCACTGTAAATGCTTCCAACTGCATTTTTAAACTTCTGGGATATGAAGCGGCGAAACGTTTAAAATCAGCACCGGTATACGTATGGTTATCCAATGTAAAAAGAGGTTTCTCCGTCTCCCCTTTTGCCTGTAACTCCTGCAAAGCTTCATTGTTCGGTTGATAATTATATTCACCCTTCAACTTTTCAACCAATGCCTCCGTTCCTTTATCAATACCAAACTTGCGTGCCAGACGCCGGCTGATCTCCTCTTTTATTTCTGCAAAAGGAGCCAATTCTTTCCGGTCAAGTACTTTAACAATATGCATACCCTGGGGAGTAAAGAACGGTTTGGAGATTTCTCCGCTTTTCATAGAAAAAACTACATCCTCAAACTCTTCCGGCGTTTGAAGAAAACCCACCCAGAACGGATTTTTATCATCAGAGAACTGGCTGACATAAGATGCAAAATCCGCATCCGGATTAGCGGATAAAACCTGATATAGAGAGTCCATTCGGGCTTCGGTTTCGCTCACCAACGATTTCGGAGATGTTTGCGGCAGATACTTAAAAATATGCATGACCTGTACGTGCCCCGCACGTGAATCCGCTTTCATTTTATCATAAAACTGACGTGCATATGCTTCATCAGCTTCTTCATCCGTCAAATATGATTTTGCCAATTGGCGACGATAGCCATTCAATTCTTCGCGAAAGGCACGGGTCGTGTCAATTCCGGCGGCTTCGGCAGCCGCCACTTTCAACTTAAAGTTGATGAAAAGATCAACGTATTCATTTAAGCTCTTAGCTTCCAACTCATTCAGAGAATTGTTTTTATTATAGATATATTCAAATTCGGAACGAGTAATATCTTTCCCATTAATCCGCATCAACACCGGATCTTCTTGTGCAAAAGCTGAAAGCCCGAACAGGCAAGTTAGCAATAAAACCAGATTTCTTTTCATAACAAAGTTTCATTTACATACATACGTTTTATTAAACGCTGAAAGAGAGGAAAAATTGTATCGCCCTAAAATTAAAAAGTCTGCCTTCAAAATATGACAACGCATAATTAAAGGTAGACTTGATTTATTTTAACCGGTAGATATATCTTATTCCGGGCGACTATAATTAGGCGATTCGCTTGTAATAGTCACATCGTGCGGATGACTTTCCATTACTCCGGCATTGGTAATGCGGGTAAATTTTGCTTCATGCAATTTCTCAATATTCTGTGCGCCACAATATCCCATTCCGGCACGCAAACCTCCGGTCAGTTGATAAATGACTTCATATAAAGTACCTTTATAGGGAACACGAGCGGCGATACCTTCCGGTACGAGCTTCTTCACATCCGCCTCACCACTTTGGAAATAACGATCTTTCGACCCGTTTTCCATCGCTTCCAACGACCCCATACCCCGATACGATTTAAATTTACGGCCATTGAAAATGATCGTCTCACCCGGACTTTCCTCTGTTCCTGCTACCAAAGAACCGATCATTACAGAATACCCGCCGGCAGCAAGCGCCTTCACCACATCACCCGAATAACGCAATCCGCCATCTGCAATCAGAGGAACCCCGGTACCTTTCAATGCTTTTGCTACATCATAGACAGCAGACAGTTGAGGTACTCCTACACCGGCCACTACACGAGTCGTACAGATAGATCCCGGTCCGATCCCTACTTTTACCCCGTCGGCACCCGCATCGACCAATGCCTTGGCAGCCTCACCGGTAGCAATGTTACCAACTATAATATCAATATCCGGGAAACAACTTTTTGCTTCTTTCAGCTTTTCAATTACGAATTTTGAATGTCCGTGAGCCGTATCGATCACGATAGCATCTACTCCTGCATCCACCAAAGCCTGCATACGTTCCATTGTATCCGCAGTCACTCCCACACCCGCAGCCACACGCAAACGCCCTTTAGAATCTTTGCAAGCCATTGGTTTATCTTTCGCCTTGGTTATATCCTTATAAGTTACCAGACCGATCAGTTTATTGTCTTTATCAACCACCGGGAGCTTCTCTATCTTATGTTTTTGCAAGATTTGTGCAGCCGCTTCCAGATCAGTAGACTGATTAGTGGTAACCAGATTATCTTTTGTCATCACCTCATCGATACGCTTGTTCATATCACGTTCAAAACGAAGGTCACGATTCGTTACAATTCCAACAAGATATCTATTGTCATCTACTACCGGAATACCGCCAATCTTATATTCAGCCATCAAAGCAAGGGCATCACGAACAGTGGAGCCTTTTTTAATAGTCACCGGATCGTAAATCATACCATTTTCGGCACGTTTAACCGTAGCGACTTGCTTGGCCTGTTCTTTAATTGACATATTTTTATGAATAACGCCAATTCCTCCCTCACGGGCTATTGCAATAGCCATTTTGGCTTCTGTAACCGTATCCATAGCAGCGGTCACAAAAGGAATTTTTAACTCAATGTTTTTTGAAAACTTTGTCGAGAGCTCGACAGTACGTGGTAAAACTTCGGAATAAGCAGGGATTAACAAAACGTCGTCATACGTTAATCCATCCATTACAATCTTATCAGCAATAAATGACATAGGGCTATGCGTTTAAAATTTATTGCGTGCAAATATACAGTTTTTATTCAATACAGACAAGGATAGAAATAAAAAAATCCCCTTGCCAATCGGCAAGAGGATTCTTCTAATAGGATCAGATTAAATTGTCAACGAGCAATCAACTTTACAACAGTCCCGCTCAGTTTTATCCTATTGATCCAAACAAAAGCCTGACTGGAGAGGGTCAGGTCCTACGCATACATATAAAAAAGGGACGTGTCTTTATAAACACATCCCACTATTATTTATCCCAAAATGAACTCTACCTCTTTTTAATTAGCCATTTCTGATATAAATTTAATACGAACCAAGCGAACCTCTTCTTCCGCAAAATCATCACCCAACTCATCGAGCGCGTCATCTATCTTATCGGTAGTTGATTCTTTGAAATAATCATAGATATCAAGCATATGATCCTCATCCATAATTTCATCAAGGAAATAATCTATATTCAGTTTTGTACCCGAATAAACGATTGCTTCTACCTCATCCAATAATTCTCCGAATTCTATTCCTTTTGACAATGCGATATCGTCCAAAGCTACTTTACGGTCGATAGCTTGGATAATAGAAACTTTTAACTTAGATTTATTGGCTACCGTACGTACACGCAAATCTTCGGGACGTTCAATCTCGTTTTCCTCGCAATGACGCTTAATCAGCTTACAGAACTCTTCACCATAACGTTTGGCCTTTCCTGCACCGACTCCCGGAATATTCTGTAATTCTTCAAGCGTCACCGGATAAATCGTAGCCATCGCTTCTAAAGAAGGATCCTGAAAAATCACATAAGGCGGTACCTCCAGTTTCTTTGACAGCTTCTTTCTCAAATCCTTAAGCATAGAATAAAGCGCAGGGTCTACCGCACAAGATCCTCCACCACGGGCCGGAGTTTCTTCCTCTACTTCTTCGAAGTCGTTGTCTTCGGTTATCTTGAACGACTTTGGTTTCTTCAAGAATGCGTGTCCATCCTCTGTTACTTTCAACAGGCCATAATTCTCCACATCCTTGCTCAGATATCCGGCTATCAACGCTTGACGGATCACGGCATTCCAAGTCTTATCTTCCTCTCCCATACCGGAGCCGAACACTTCCAAATCTTCGTGTAAATGTGCCTGTACTTCGGAAGTTTCCCTTCCCTGTAAAATATCTATTATATAATCTGCTTTAAAGTTTTCTTTTACCGCTATGATCGCTTCAATCACAGCACACAATAATTCTTGAGCCTCCACTTGTTTTTTAGGGTTTAAACAGTTGTCACAATTTCCACAATTATCTTCCAAATACTCCTCACCGAAGTAATGCAATAAAGTCTTACGACGGCAAACAGATGATTCGGCATATGCAGCAGTCTCCAATAAAAGCTGCTTACCTATTTCCTGCTCTGCCACTGGCTTTCCCTGCATGAACTTTTCCAGTTTCTGCAGGTCCTTGTTTGTATAAAAGGTAATACACCGGCCTTCACCACCGTCTCTGCCGGCACGTCCTGTCTCTTGATAATATCCTTCCAGGCTTTTCGGTATATCGTAATGTATTACGTACCTCACATCCGGTTTATCAATACCCATACCAAAAGCAATGGTTGCCACAATCACATCGATCTTCTCCATCAGAAAATCATCCTGATTCTGAGTTCTCGTAGCAGAATCCATTCCTGCATGATATGCCCTTGCATTAATACCGTTAGCTTGAAGTATTTCAGCAAGTTCCTCCACCTTCTTACGGCTCAGACAATAAATAATACCGGACTTCTCCGGATTATTCCGAATAAACTTAATGATATCCCTGTCGATATTTGCAGTTTTAGGACGTACCTCATAATACAAGTTCGGACGATTAAATGACGACTTAAATATTTGCGCATCAACCATGCCCAGATTTTTCTGAATATCATGTTGTACCTTCGGAGTTGCCGTAGCAGTAAGTGCTATAAGAGGCGCCTTCCCTATTTCATTAATAATGGGACGTATTCGCCGATACTCCGGACGGAAGTCATGCCCCCATTCCGAAATACAGTGAGCCTCATCTACTGCATAGAACGAAATCTTAACCGATCGCAGAAATTCAACATTCTCTTCTTTCGTCAATGATTCCGGAGCTACGTATAGCAATTTTGTTTTTCCGGCAAGGATATCAGCCTTCACTTGGTCTATCGCACCTTTATTTAATGAAGAATTGATAAAATGGGCAATACCGTCTTCTTCACTAAAATTGCGCATAGCATCCACTTGGTTCTTCATCAGTGCAATCAACGGAGAAATAACAATCCCCGTACCTTCCATCAAAAGAGAAGGTAACTGATAGCACAGAGACTTCCCTCCTCCCGTAGGCATCAGCACAAAAGTGTCTCTCCCATCGAGCAAGTTCTGAATGATCGCTTCCTGATTTCCCTTAAATTTATCAAACCCGAAATACTGTTTCAGCTGGTCTGTCAAATTAATCTTCCCTGCCATCTTTAAATAGGTTGTTTTATTCAGTTCATGATTTTACTTTAGAGTCCCTTTTGTAAAAGAGCTCTAACAAAGTTATAAACAACTTCTTAAATATCAAGCATAATCCGATTAATATTTTTCAAGAAAAAATAGAAATAAATCATCCTATACCTCTTACCTTTTGATTTTAAGCAGTTTGCAACCTCGCAAGATTTGCTTTTTCCAGTTGTTGTTTTGCATAATCCAATGTCACTTCGTACTCTTTTGCATTTTCCGAAGGAATCTCAAACATAACATCCATCATGATTGTCTCCACGATAGAACGCAATCCGCGTGCACCGAGCTTATACTCAACCGCCTTATCGACAATATATTCAAATACTTCGTTCTGGAATGTCAGTTTAACGCCATCCATCTCAAACAGTTTGACATATTGCCGGATAATGGAATTTTTCGGTTCAGTCAAAATCGCACGAAGCGCATCCCGATCCAATGGATTCAGATAAGTCAGCACCGGCAAGCGTCCGATAATTTCAGGAATCAGTCCGAACGATTTCAAGTCTTGCGGTGCAATATATTGCATCATGTTATTTTTATCGATAGTAGCTGTTTTTCGTGAAGCGCTGTAACCTACCACATGCGTATTCAGTCGCTGGGCAATTTTCTTTTCAATGCCGTCAAAAGCACCGCCACAAATAAACAGAATGTTTTTCGTGTTCACCGGAATCATTTTTTGATCGGGATGCTTACGGCCACCTTGTGGCGGCACATTCACAACAGATCCTTCCAACAGTTTCAACAGTCCTTGTTGAACACCTTCACCGCTAACGTCACGAGTGATGGAAGGATTATCACCTTTACGTGCAATCTTATCAATTTCATCGATAAAGACAATTCCTTGTTCGGCTTCGGGCACATTATAATCAGCAACCTGAAGCAAACGAGTCAAAATACTCTCAATGTCTTCACCCACATAACCGGCTTCCGTCAATACCGTGGCATCTACAATAGTAAACGGTACGTGCAACAACTTTGCAATGGTACGCGCCAACAATGTTTTACCTGTTCCCGTACTTCCTACCATGATGATATTTGATTTTTCAATCTCTACATCATCACCGCTATCCTTTTGCAAAAGCCGTTTATAGTGGTTGTATACCGATACAGACAAAAATCGCTTTGCATCGTCCTGCCCAATCACATACTGATCCAGAAAAGTCTTTATCTCTACCGGCTTAGGTAGTTCTTTCAAGTTTAATTTTGTAGTTCCTGTCGTCTTTTTCCCTACTCCAAGAGCTTCCTGGGTTATCTCATAAGCTTGCGTAGCACAGCTATCGCAAATATAGCCGTTCATTCCCGTAATCAAGAAACCGACCTCATTTTCCGTTCGACCACAGAAACTACATCTTTTTTTATTCGTTTTCGATTCTGCCATTTTTATTTCTTAATCAACACTTCGTCTACCATACCGTATTCTTTGGCTTCTTCAGCAGTCATCCAATAATCTCGGTCCGAATCGGCCCACACCTTATCAAAATCAGTATGAGAATGATCGGCAATGATAGTATAAAGTTCTTTTTTCAATTTTTGAATTTCACGGGCAGTGATTTCAATGTCCGAAGCTTGGCCTTGCGCGCCTCCCATCGGTTGATGGATCATCACACGAGAGTGCTTCAATGCCGAACGCTTTCCCTCAGCACCCGCTACTAACAAAACAGCAGCCATCGATGCCGCCATCCCCGTGCAAATGGTAGCCACATCGCTCGAGATGAACTGCATAGTATCATAAATGCCCAATCCGGCATACACCGATCCGCCCGGAGAATTGATATAAATAGAAATGTCCTTACCCGGATCTACCGAATCCAGATATAGCAACTGTGCCTGCAATGTATTTGCAGTATAATCATCAATCTGAGTGCCTAAAAAAATAATGCGGTCCATCATCAAACGTGAAAACACATCGAGTTGTGTCACGTTGAGTTGTCTTTCTTCAAGAATATAAGGATTTAAATACCCTGCTTGCGATTTAATCACATCGTCCAGCATCAAGCCATTCATTCCTAAATGCTTGGTAGCGTATTTTCTAAAATCATCCATTTTCAAGTTCCTTTCTTTTTTATTTATAATGTAACTGCAAAGAAACAAAAAAGAACACAGAGACAAAAAAAACACAGAGTTATAATTTTATAAAAACTCTGTGCTCCTATGATCCTATGTTCTTTCCACAAGGGAAGTACTATTCGAACATTTTGTTAAATTCTTCCATTGAAACGGTTTTATTATTCAATGTCACCTTAGCTTTCAGCGCTGTAGCTAACTTAGCTTCCACTACACGACCTACTAAACCGTCTACATTTTCTTTCTTCTTCAGCATTTCCTGAGCATAGTTTTCAAGAATATCTTCAGGCACAGTCATCATACCATACTGAGCAAACTGAGCTTTTGTAGCATCTTTTGCCATATTGATAACATCTTCCTGCTCTACTTTGATCTCATTGTCTTTAACCAACTGCTCCTTAATCAAGTGCCATGTCAGCTCTTCTACGCTCTTTTCATAGTTTTCTGCTACAAATTCTTCACCTTTCTCCTTATTATTGAGAAGCATGATACGTTTCAATAATGCATCCGGGAATTCGAGTTTACCAACCTTTTCCATCAACATCTTACGAGCATCGATCAAAAATTTATAATCGCTATCAGCAACAAACTGTGCAGCAATTCCTTCTTTTACTTTCGCACGGAATTCTTCCTCAGTCTTCACGGCATCTTTGCCAAATACCTGGTCAAAAAGTTCTTGATTCAAATCACCCGGAACAAAACGAGTAATTTCTTCTACCTGAAAACTAAAGTTAGATTTCATTTCAGCAGCAGCTTCTTTTTCAATTTTCAGCAAGGAAGCGATTTCTGCATCATGACCGTCATAAGCCGCATTCGGATTAAATACCAATACATCATTCACCTTGGCATTGGCAAAAATAGCTTTCTGCTCGTCATTCTTCATATAAGAAGGCATCAATACAGCACCTTCTACCTGAATGCCGCCTTCTTTAGTGTTACCATTTTCATCCAATTCGGCAATCAAACCTTTCAGCATATCATTATCCTCATAAGCTGAAACCTGATCATATTTACCGTTACGTTGAGTATAAGCCTTTACCTGATTTTCCACCATCTCATCCGTAACTTCGATTGTGTAGTAGTCAACCTTATCCGTATTGCTTACTTCTGCTTTAAATTCCGGTGCCAAAGCAATATCGAATACAAATTCGAATTCTTCCATGGTGTCGAAATCAATCACCTGTTGTTTTTCTTCATTTGGCAACGGTTCACCCAGCATATTCACATTATTACTCTTAATGTAATCGTATACTTTTTCTGAAAGAAGCTTATTCACCTCTTCGGCAATAACCGATTTACCATACATCTTCTTTACCAGACTCATAGGAACCATCCCTTTACGGAATCCCGGAATCTGCGCCTTCTGACGGAATGTCTTCAACGATTTATCTACTTTTTCCTGATAATCAGCCTTTTCCAGCTTTACGGTAAGCAAGCCGCTTACTTTGTCAATGTTTTGAAATGAAACGTTCATTCTGACAATTATTTATTTGATTTATACTTTATTCTATACTCAAATGAGGGTGCAAAATTAGTGCTAATCTTTCAATTATCAAAAAAACGCGAAAGAATTATTCTTTATGAAACGAAATGAATCATACTTTTATATTACAACAACGTATCAATCACATACATAAATCATAAAATCACTACAGAAATGTTAGAAAACTAAAGAAAAACAAGTGTATTTTCATTTTTTATGCTTTTCTTTGTACAGGAATGATGATGTATTAGTTTCTTGATTTCTATTGCAAGTTTTTACCTCGTCCAAAAACGTATATGTAAACTCTCTGTCGTTTTAATCTTTTTATTATCAGTCATCTTCCCGAGAGTTTTTATTTCATTATTTATTTTTATCTTTTTCACTATGAACATTTATGTTGGAAACCTTAACTACCGTGTTAAGGAAGCAGATTTGCAACAAGTTATGGAAGATTACGGGACAGTCTCTTCAGTAAAAGTTATCATGGATCGCGAAACAGGCAGATCCAAAGGTTTCGCTTTCATTGAAATGGAAGACGATGCTGCAGCCTCAAAAGCCATTGCCGAATTAAATGGTGCAGAATATCACGGACGCACCATGGTGGTAAAGGAAGCTAAACCTAAACTCTAACTAAAAGAAATTCAAAGTAACCTTCCGATCCTCCGAACAATCGGAAGGTTCTTTTTACATACCTTCCAGTCAAACATGAAACACCAAGCCAACATAAGTATCCGTGAGATAAAAGAAAACAAAGAAGACTATCTGAATCTGTTGCTCATAGCAGACCCGTCGGTTGATATGATACAGCATTACCTTGGCAGAGGGCATTTATATATTATGCAACTGGAAGAAATACCTGTATGTGTAACCGTTGTGGTATCAGACAAAGAGACGGCAGAAATAAAAAACCTGGCAACCCATCCCGATTATCTACGCCGGGGATATGCCAGTCGAATGATGAGTTTTATTGTCGAGCATTATAGAGAAACTCCGAATATTATCGTTGGTACGGGAAGTACAGGCATCCCCGGAAAGGAATTTTACCAATTGGATTTCTATCGGAAATGCGGCTTTGTCGAATCACATATTATCAAAAACTTCTTCGTCGATAACTATCCCGAACCTATCTTCGAAGATAATGGCGAACAATGTATCGACATGATTTATCTGAGATATGCCCGATAAAACAGAATTTAGTCCTTTTCCAATTGAAAGTCCTTACGCCGGAGAACAAAACTATTACTAAGATATTTTTCCCGCACAATCTTATTTTCTGCAAGTTCTTCAGGAGTTCCCTGAAAAAGAATTTTTCCTTCAAACAAAAGGTAAGCACGATCGGTAATGCTTAATGTCTCCTGCACATTATGGTCGGTAATAAGAATACCGATATTTTTGTCTTTCAACTTCCAGACAATCTGCTGGATATCCTCCACCGCAATAGGGTCTACACCGGCAAAAGGTTCATCCAGCATGATAAATTTCGGATCGATAGCCAGACAACGGGCAATCTCCGTACGGCGACGTTCACCACCGGATAATTGATTTCCCTTATTCTTTCGTACTTTTTGCAACCGGAATTCGGCAATCAGGCTTTCCAGCTTTTCCTTCTGGTATTCTTTAGGTTTATTGGTCATCTCGAGCACAGAAGCAATATTGTCTTCCACACTCATCTGCCGAAACACAGAAGCTTCTTGTGCCAAGTAGCCGATACCGGTCTGTGCACGTTTATATACCGGATATTTTGTAATTTCAAGATCATCCAAAAAGATACGGCCTTCATTAGGGGTAATCAGTCCTACAGTCATATAAAATGAAGTAGTCTTACCAGCACCGTTCGGTCCCAGTAAACCTACGATTTCGCCCTGCTTCACATTGATGGATACATGGCTAACCACAGTTCTCTTACCGTACTTCTTCACCAGGTCTTCCGTACGAAGCACCATCTTGCTTTCTTCCATATCTTTGTTATTTTGCGGCAAATGTAGCAAAAATAAGCTGAAAAAACGTACATTTGCAGACAAATATACGAAGTTATGATCAAAGCATTAAGAACCGTCGGAAGATATATGATGCTGATGGGACGTACATTCTCACGACCCGAACGCATGCGGATGTTCTTCCGGCAATATCTCAACGAGATAGAACAGTTAGGAGTGAATTCCATCGGAATCGTACTGCTGATTTCATTTTTCATCGGTGCGGTAATTACCATACAAATCAAACTCAATATCGAAAGCCCTTGGATGCCCCGTTGGACAGTGGGTTACGTAACGCGTGAAATTCTGTTACTGGAATTCTCATCCTCCATCATGTGTTTGATTCTTGCCGGAAAAGTAGGATCCAATATTGCATCGGAATTAGGTACCATGCGCGTTACCCAACAGATCGACGCCCTTGAAATAATGGGAGTCAACTCCGCCAACTATCTGATACTTCCTAAAATAGCTGCTATGGTTACCACCATTCCTATCTTAGTGACATTCAGTATTTTTGCCGGTATCATCGGTGCTTTCGCCACTTGCTGGTTTGGAGGGATTATGACAGCTACCGATCTGGAATACGGTTTGCAATACATGTTCGTGGAATGGTTCGTGTGGTGTGGTATTATCAAATCACTATTTTTCGCCTTTATTATTGCCAGCGTGTCCTCTTTCTTTGGCTATATGGTAGAAGGAGGTTCGATAGAAGTCGGAAAAGCATCTACGGATTCTGTCGTATCCAGTAGTGTATTAATCTTATTTGCCGATCTGGTATTAACTAAACTTTTAATGGGATGATTGAAGTAAAAGGACTCTATAAATCATTCGAAGACAAAGCGGTATTGAAAGACATCAATGCTACTTTTGAGAATGGAAAAACCAATCTGATTATCGGCCAGAGCGGTTCAGGAAAAACGGTACTGATGAAATGCATCGTCGGGCTGCTGATTCCCGAAAAAGGAGAATTGCTATACGACCATCGCAACTTCCTGGCGATGGGTAAAAAAGAGAAGAAAATGCTGCGCAGAGAGATGGGAATGATATTTCAAAGTGCTGCCCTGTTCGACTCCATGTCTGTATTGGACAACGTAATGTTTCCATTGAACATGTTCAGTAACGATACATTACGAGACCGCACCAAACGGGCCATGTTCTGTCTCGACCGTGTGAATCTGACAGAAGCCAAAGATAAGTTTCCGGGAGAGATCAGTGGAGGTATGCAGAAACGAGTAGCGATTGCACGGGCCATCGCACTCAATCCGCAGTACCTGTTTTGTGATGAACCGAACTCCGGACTCGATCCTAAAACTTCGTTAGTGATCGATGATCTTATACACGACATCACGCGAGAATACAACATGACGACAATCATCAATACGCACGACATGAACTCCGTGTTAGGAATCGGAGAAAAGATTATTTATATCTACGAAGGAAGAAAAGAATGGGAAGGTACAAAAGATGATATTTTCACTTCCACTAACAAGTTGTTGAATAACTTTATATTTGCTTCCGACCTGCTCCGTAAAGTAAAAGATGTGGAAATACAAAATTTAGAAGGTTGATCTAATAGATCCTCCCCCTCATCAAAAAGGAACAAAGGGCGCACTCTTTTTATCGAGTACGCCCTTTTATTGTAAAAACCAGTTAATAGAATTGACATATATCATCACGACATATTGACTGTCCTCTTTTTTATTCTTCACGAAACTGTAAGAGAGAGTTATTTCAATTACCGCCTCAAAGGTAGACGAAAAGTTGCACAAAAACATCACCGAAAACCGTGACAGAAGAAAAAATTTCTTTCTACACAACTTTTATCCACCCCAGCGCCATTGCTTTCACCACCATATCAATCGCATTCTTTGCCTCAAATTTTTGAATCAGCCTTTTACGAAATGTTTCAACCGTATTCTCCGTAATCTGCAACCGCGAAGCAATTTCATGCGTGCAAAATCCCTCGGAGACTGCTTGCAAAACTTCAAGCTCACGCTTGGTGGGAATATCCTTAGGGTGTATTTGTGACGAAGCATTACTCAGTTTCTGCCGTATGCCCTCAAATCGCGGACAAGTATATGCTACTCCCCGCAACACACTCTTTACAGCCTTTCCTATTTCAACGGACTCCGAAGCCTTCAGAGTCACAGCATTCACTCCCAGGCGAATAAGCCTGTTGATATACCAAATTTCCTCATGCATTGTATTGATGATTATACGTGCATCCTCATTGATTTCACGAATCATCTCTATCAATTCAAATCCGGACATATCGGGTAAACCGACATCCAAAATATAAATATCATAATCACGCGCTGCAATCAGCCCGACAGCCTCCTTACCCGTTGTCACTGCATCTGCTACAACCACTTCAGGGATTCGTTTTAAAATCTGACAAATCCCTTCCAGGATCAGCGCATGATCATCAACCAACAAAATCTCCGCTTTCTCTACCATAATATGAATTGTCTGTTGCTTAGTCTCTGACAAATATAAATATTATCGTTCAAAAAACGAAGTCCTCGTCCTACTTATTTCACATCATTTCTGACGAATATAGATATTTATAGGTGTTCCGGTCAGATTCCATTTCTCACGCATCTTATTTTCAAGGAAACGTTTGTATGGTTCCTTCACATATTGCGGCAGATTGGCAAAAAAGACAAAAGAAGGCACCTGCGTATTAGGAAGCTGGGTTATATATTTAATTTTTATGTATTTGCCTTTAACCGAAGGGGGGGGATAAGCTTCTATCAACGGAAGCATCTCTTCATTCAAACGTGCAGTAGGAATCTTTGTCGTCCGGTTTTCGTAAACAACACGAGCCTCTTCCAATACTTTCAGGATACGTTGCTTAGTCAATGCGGAAGCAAAGACAATAGGAAAATCCACAAAAGGAGCAAAACGTGAACGGATAGCCTCTTCAAAAGTCTTCATTACCTTTGCCGTTTTATCTTCTACCAAATCCCATTTGTTCACAACTACCACAAGTCCCTTCTGGTTCTTCTGGATCAAAGAAAATATATTCAAATCCTGACTCTCGATACCACGGGTGGCATCCACCATCAAGATACATACGTCTGCATTCTCAATAGAACGAATGGAACGAACCACCGAGTAATACTCCAAATCCTCATTCACTTTATTTTTCTTACGGATACCCGCCGTATCAACCAGATAAAAATCAAAACCGAATTTATTATACCGGGTATAAATAGAGTCACGCGTAGTACCTGCTATTTCAGTCACAATATTCCGCTCTTCACCGATAAAAGCATTAACGATAGACGATTTTCCGGCATTCGGACGTCCGACCACAGCAAAACGGGGAATATCATCATCCAGGATTTCCTCTGATTCTTTCTTGAACTTGCTGACAATCAAGTCCATCAAATCACCCGTACCGCTACCGCTTATGGCAGAAATACAGTATGGATCTCCCAATCCCAAGCTATAAAATTCGGGAGCATTATATCTCAATTCATGATTGTCCGTCTTATTGGCTACCATAATTACGGGACTCTTTGCACGCCGCAAAATAGCAGCAACCTGCATATCCAGATCAGTAACCCCATTCATCACATCCACCACAAACAGAATTACATCGGCTTCGTCTACCGCCATCAATACCTGTTTGCGAATCTCCTCTTCAAAAATGTCATCCGAATTGACTACCCACCCGCCGGTATCAACTACAGAGAACTCACGGCCCAGCCATTCCGACTTGCCGTATTGTCTGTCACGGGTCGTCCCCGCTTCGTCATTTACGATTGCCTGACGAGTTTTAGTCAAGCGATTAAATAAAGTCGACTTTCCCACATTAGGACGTCCAACAATTGCAACTAAATTTCCCATAGTTTACACGTTGTTTTTGCGACTATCACAGTCGTATGAATATATTCTTAATCTAACTGATAACCGAAATTACGTAATTCCTTATCCGAACTACGCCAGTCTTTATCCACTTTCACATAAGTCTCCAAAAAGATCGTCTTCCCAAAGAACCGTTCCAAATCACGACGAGCCTCCGTAGCCACCTTCTTCAGCGCTTTTCCCTGTTTCCCGATAATAATTCCCTTTTGCGAATCACGCTCGACGTAAATTACAGCATGGATATGTATCATCTTCGCCTCTTCTTTGAATTGCTCCACAACCACTTCTACCGAGTAGGGTATCTCCTTATCATAGTACAACAGAATTTTCTCACGAATAATTTCGTTCACGAAGAAACGTGCGGGCTTATCGGTCCATTGATCTTTTTCAAAATAGGGTGGAGAATCCGGAAGCAACTCCTTCACACGTTTCATTACGTAGTCAATATTGAACTTCGAAGCTGCCGAGATAGGAATAATTTCGGCCTGTGGAAGCAACGCTTTCCACTCTTCCACTAACTGAATCAGTTTTTCCTGATCGGTAAGGTCTATCTTGTTAATAAGCAAAAGTACCGGTACGGTCATTTTACGTACTTTCTCAATAAACTCGTTATTTTTGTCAGGAGTCTCTATCACATCCGTTACATAAAGCAGAATATCCGCATCCGTCAGTGCGGATGTAGAAAAGTTCAGCATCGACTCCTGCAACTTATAGTTCGGCTTCAAAACTCCCGGAGTATCGGAAAAAACAATTTGCATATCATCCGTATTATAAATCCCCATAATACGGTGACGAGTGGTCTGTGCTTTAAAAGTCGCTATTGAAACCCGTTCACCTACCAACACATTCATCAATGTCGACTTCCCGACATTCGGATTACCTACTATGTTTACAAAACCTGCTTTATGCATCGCCTTTCATTTATTGATTTAGACAAAAAAACGCATCGAATCGAAATAAGATGCGTTTTATGTGTTATATATCAGTAACGTCTGTTACTATTCCTTCTTTCCGTCATAACCCCACTTTACATAAACAGCTCCCCAGGTAAATCCTGCGCCGAATGCTGTAAAGATCAGGTTATCACCTTTCTTGAGTTTATCTTCGAAATCCCAGATACAAAGCGGTAAAGTACCCGCACTGGTATTACCATATCTGTCGATATTTACCAATACCTTTTCTATTGGAAGTTCCAAACGATGGGCCACCGCATCGATAATACGCATATTAGCCTGATGAGGAACCACCCAGTCGATACTATCTTTATTCAAATTATTACGTTCTGCAATCGCAGCACAGCTATCCGACATGTTAGAAACTGCATATTTGAATACAGTCCTACCTTCCTGATAGATATAATGCATGTGATTATCCACCGTAAAATAAGAAGGAGGACACACCGATCCACCAGCTTTCATATGCAGAAAAGGCAAGCCTTTACCATCGGTTCTCAAAAGAGCATCCATGATACCCACATCTTCAGTAGTAGGCTCTACCATAAAAGCAGCCGCACCATCGCCAAAAATAGGACATGTAGCACGTTCTGTGTAGTCCACCATCGATGACATCTTGTCTGCACCTACAATAATGATTTTCTTGTATCTTCCCGAACGGATAAAATTAGCAGCCGTTTCCAACAAAAACAAGAAGCCGCTACAGGCCGCTTGCAAATCAAAAGCAAATGCATTTTTAAGTCCGAGTTTATCGCAAAGAATAGAAGCTGTGGAAGGGAAGTGATAGTCTGGAGTAGTAGTAGCAACAACAACCAAATCAATGTCGTCAGGATTAGCACCGGTTTTCTTCATTAATTGCCGGCAAGCCTTACGGGCCATATAAGAGGTGCCTAATCCCTCTTCATTCAGGATTCGTCTTTCTCTTACCCCGATACGGGTCATAATCCACTCGTCATTAGTATCTACCATTTTCGATATCTCGTCATTTGTCAAGATATAATCAGGTACATATCCACCGACTCCTGTGATTACTGCATTTATTTTTTCCATCAATTCAATTTTAATTTAGCAATACTTCTAATACTTAAAGCAGCCGGAGAGCAATGCTCTCTGGCTGTCTGATTAAGTATAAGTCTATTCAGACTGTACTACAATTATACAGCTGCTTCTTTTTCGATTGCGAGTTTACCTCTGTAGTATCCGCAAGCTCCACATACAGTGTGATAAACATGCCATTCTCCACAATTCGGGCAAATAGCCAATGTCGGAGCCACAGCTTTATCATGAATTCTTCTCTTCGCTGTTCTTGTTTTTGATTGTCTTCTCTTAGGATGTGCCATTTTTCTTTAAACTTTAATTATTATCTAATATTTTTTTTAATTCATTCCATCGGGGATCTGTTTGTTCCTCGGCTTCTTCTACTACGATATCATCACCGGCCGCTTCAAACGTCTCATCTCCATCTTCGTCAGCATTCGTTCTCAAATGCTTGCTTAGCTTGCTGGTCATTGTCTTATTACATTTTCCAGGAGCATGCACATGCTTCATCGGAATAGACAAAGCTATAAATTCATACATAAACCATGCAACATTGATCTCCCCTTCTTCTTCAGGAATCACAATCAAGTTGTCACCCTCTTCCGCATATTCATGGCCAAACTTGACCATCAGTTTATCAGAAGAACTTACAGGTTGCTCCATTTCATCCAAACAACGATCACAAGGCACCCATACCACTCCATCGGTTTGGAAGCTCAATTCAAAAGCACGAGATGTTCTTTTTACAGTCAACTCTACGTTAACCTTACCTTTCTGAACCTCAGGGCCATCAATATGAGCGAAATACAGATTATCCAGTACAAATTCATATTTCACTGAATCCGACTGCATTCCTTTCAAGTCTATTTTGTATTTATCAAACTTTCCCAAAGCTTCACTTTTTTAATTGTTGCAAAGGTACAAAAAAAGCCTAAATATCCTGTTCTTCATCTTTCATTTTCCCAACAAGAACAAAAAGATGGACAGAATTCGGGCGACAAAGATACAAATAATAATCCTCATAACACACAAATTATCAGTAAATATTCACTTTTTAAGTTCTATTCTAAATACTGTACCTTTATTTAGCTCCGACTGTTTTACAAAAATACGCCCTGAATGATACTCTTCTACAATTCTACGGGCCAATGACAATCCCAGTCCCCAGCCTCTCTTTTTCGTCGTATAACCAGGTGTAAAAATAGTTTGATGTTTACTTTTAATAATTCCTTTCCCCGTATCCTCCACATCGATATACCAACGAGTAGCAGACTCTATGACGGACACTGTTATTTTTCCAACCCCATCCATGGCATCTATCGCATTCTTGCACAAATTCTCTATTACCCACCCGAACAGTGAAGCATTCAAAGGAATAATAATAGCATTTTCAGGCAAATGGGTAATAATCTCTACTTTATTCGAAGTGCGGCGCGCCATATATTCAGTTACTTCTTTTAACAATTTCCCTAAATCTACCTGCTCCATTTCCGGAGCGGAACCGATCTTGGAAAAGCGATTGGCTATCATTTGTAAACGAGCGACATCCTCAGTCATGCAAGGAATCAAATTGTCCGAAGGATATGCACTCTTCAATAATTCCGTCCAAGCCATCAGAGAAGAAATAGGTGTTCCCAACTGATGAGCCGTCTCTTTGGACAGACCGACCCATACCTTATTCTGTTCGGCCTTCTTTGAGCTAAGTAAAGCAAATATAGCTACCAGAACAAAAATAAGCACGACCCCTAACTGTACATAAGGATAAACGGAAAGACGCGTCAGCATCAAAGAATCCTGATAATAGACATCATTATAATCACTTCCGGATGATAAATTAATCCGGATCACACTTCCATTCTGTTTAAAGCGCTCCAACTGTTTATACAGAAAAGCAACCGAATCATTAGAGGCAATCTCTATATTACGATAAGTCTGAATATTCCCTTCAGCATCGGACACAATCACCGGAATCGTATTATTGGCATTCAATACTTTCAAAACCAAATTAAGATCCACATTCTCATCAGCAACACTGAAAGCACGCATTGCTTCTGCCCACACCTCCATCTTAAGTCGCTCTTCCATCGAAAGATCCTTTACCAACCGATGAGAAAAATACAAAGAAGCTACTGCTATAATAACAGCAGAGATAACCAATATAACCTTAATACGGCGAATATCAATAAATTGCATATAAAACTGATTTACTAATATATAACGGTCTGATCGGTGCAATATTATGCGGAAAGGAAAAAGATGGGAGATGGGAGAATGAAAATGGGGAGAATTGAGATGTGAGAATTGAGATGTGAGAAGCAGGCTGCGCTGTCACGCTGCATAGCATTTCTCCCCTCTCCATTCTCACATCTCCCATCCTTCTTCTCTCCC